>OBMA010000006.1_pt1 | contig 74583 bp, 71 predicted proteins | sample 1539141 | NCBI WGS metagenome assembly OBMA01 (sample SAMEA3991484, study PRJEB22521) | metagenome | biome: anthropogenic terrestrial biome; feature: sewage plant; material: raw primary sludge | place: Sweden | collected 2012-09-26
GCTGTGTCATTTCAGAAGGTAGTAAAACGAACTATTTCCATTTTGGAAACAGTTCCTTATTTTAGTACTGTATTATTTCAGAAGAGAGTACAAAGATCCCAGTATGTAAGAAAATAGATAGATGAAGATTTAGTTATTTGAAATTTTTAAATAACTGCGAATGATAGAAAAAATATAATAGCCATTACTATAATTTAAAACAATAAACTAAGAGCGATTACAACTAGTCGCTCTTTTTATTATACAGCCTTTTTTTCTTATTGCAGGTGTAAAAAAATAAGTACCAAACTCAACTTAGGCAGAGAAACTGCGTAAAAAATGTGAAGGAGAGGTAGAAAATGGCAAAACAGAAACTAATCAAATCAAACTCTTTTCAAAAGATATACACCATGTACCCCTGAACTAAATTATAAAGTTAACTAAAACACAATAAAATCAAGTACCACAATCAAACTAATAGTTACAAATGTACGCTTGAACTTTTTTTATAGGATTATTTTAAAATTATAATTAAGAGTGTATAATTATTACATATCAATTCAGAGTAGATACTAGGCTACAAGCAACACAACATTATATAAGAGGAGAGTTTAAAGATGAAAAAGTTATTATTATTGGTCATAATATTAATGTCTATCGTTAGTTGCGGTAAACCAGAAGCACAAAAGGAATTTGAAAAGCTTGTTAATATTCTTCAAAAAGGCGATGCGCAGGAATTAAAAACAATAGACATCAATTTTGATAAGAAAGAAGTATTCCCAAAAATATTTTTAACAGGTTATAAGAAGTTAACTTACAAAGTTAATAAAACAGTAGTAAAAGGTGATATTGCAACGATTAATGTTACTATGAAATCACCAGATTTAAGTGTCTATGTGGAGGAATATATGCAACAGTTGTTTTCAATAGCATTTGTAGCAAGTAATATGACGGAAAAAGAGTCAGATGAGTTAATGGAAAAAACTTCTGAGAATTTTTTTGAAGGAAAATTAAAAAGTAAAGATCTAAAATATTTGGAAAAAACAGTTGATGTAGTATATAAGAAAAATGGGAAAAAATGGAAAATAGATGATAAAAATCCTGCAAATAAAGAGTACCAAAACATGATGCTCTTTGGAATGTTCGATTTTTTTGAAGGGTTGTCTAATCTTGGAAATCAAAAATAATAATAGTTTTATATTTATAAACATAATACTTCCAATATTTATAGGTGGAATGATATACATATTATTTCGAAGTCAGAAATTATGGTTATTTCATTGGTTTTATACGTTAAATCTAGGAGGAATTATAAATTTCATGAGATCTAGTGTTCAAGAAGTTAAAAATTTCATTCCTAAGACAATATTATTTTCATTACCTGATGCACTATGGGTATACTCGTTTACAATGTTTATAAGCTTATTTTTTAAGAATTTTTATATAGTTTCATCTATATTCATAATGAGTATGCTTACAGAAATTTTACAGTTATTTTTTGTAACAGGCACATTTGATATATATGACTTAATATATATGTTTTTGTTTTATTTATTATCAATTTATGTTTTAAAGAAGGAGAGAAGATTATGAAGAAAAAGATTTTTTTAGTGTTAGGCTTAATTGTGTTTGCAATTTTAGCAGCAGGAAGTGTTGGAGGTAACACAGAAGCAGGAAAAGGGAATGTTAATGTTGCAGGATCTGATGCAGCACCAGCAGCAGAAAAGAAAGCATACGACGTTTCAGAAATAACAGTTAAGAATGACGGATACTCAACATATGTATCAGGAGTATTGACGAATAATGGAGACGGAAAAGGATATGTACAAATAATGATCCCATGTTATGACAAAGATGGAGCAAAAATGGGGGATGCATTAGCTAATGTAAATGACATAGAGGCTAATGGGAAATGGAAGTTCAAAGCAATGTTCTTAGGAACTGAAAAGCCAGATAAATGTGATATATCTAAAGCAGAAGTTACTGGGTTTTAGGATAATATAGTATTAAAATGAAAACTTCTCATAAAAAGAGAAGTTTTTTTATTGCTGATTTTTTAATTGTCTAATGGTATTTAATATGTTAATATCATCATATAATAAATATTTATGATATAGGAGGAGTAATGACTGAGAAACTAAAAATGATACGTGGAGAAATGTATGACTCAATGGATCCAGAACTTGTTGAAGGAAGAAAAAAAGCAAGATTAATATTATCAGAGATTAATAAAAATTGTCAAAAAGTAGAGACTGAAAAGCTTAGACAACTAATTCCCTCAGCGGACGAGAGTACAGGAGTTCAAGCACCGTTTTACTGTGATTATGGATATAACATATATGTTGGTAAGAATTTCTATGTAAACTTTAATGCAATTTTTTTGGATGTTTGTCCAATAAAAATAGGTGATAACTGCATGTTAGGACCTAATGTCCAATTGTATACAGCAACACATCCAATTGATCCAACAGAAAGAAATAGTGGACTAGAATGTGGAAAGCCAATAACGATTGGAGATAATGTGTGGATTGGTGGCTCAGCAGTAGTGTATCCAGGAGTAACTATAGGTGATAATGTGGTTGTTGCAGCAGGGGCTGTTGTAGTAAAAGATATACCTAACAATGTTGTTGTAGGTGGAAATCCAGCAAAAATATTAAAAGAAGTCATATAATTAGGGAGAAAAAATGAAAAGAATATTGAGTATAATATTTGTAATGTTAACAATGTCAGCAATGGTTTTTTCAGAAGAAATGCCCAAAGAGATAACAGTACCAACAGAACATTTATCTGTAAGTCCTGACAATCAACTTATGTATGATAAAGTAACACCATACACAGGAAAACTTATTTTTACAGAAGATGCGACTAATGAATTCATGGGTAAAGGTTATATGAATATAAAAGGCGGATACTTTGAAGGGGTGACATATCTCAAGTCAGATGAAACATTAATTTCATTTGATGTAGAAAATGGTAAATTTCAAGGAGAATATTTAATAACGGGTAAAATTGAAGGAACTTCTATGAACTATACAATTGATTTTGATAATGGGATCATACGGAAAATTAAAGCGAATATGCAATCTGTAGAGTTGGAAGCAGTATTTGATAGTGAAGGAAAAGCAAATGGAACAGCTACAGCATTTGGAGAGTCGTTACCTATTAAAGATGGATTTATAGTCGAAGACGAATTTAGAAAAAAAGTAAAAACGGATATAGAAATACTTCTTAATGATACGAAAAATGGTCTAATAGTTAGATTTTATAGCTTAAATGGAGAACTTATATATGAAGATAGAGATTTAAAAAATATAGATCGTGCTGCTATGGAAAGTATTATATTTTCAATGATAATACATTCAAACAATTGAATATAAATTCAACTTATGCTATAATACAAATACATTAACAAAACAAATACAAGATTAGGAGTGATAAAGATGGAAAGATTAGAAATAAAGCAAGTTGTAGCAATTGGAATAGGGGCAGCAGTATATATTATATTATCAAGATTTGCTGCAATACCAACTCCAATACCTAATACGACATTACAAGTAACATTTGCCTTTTTAGCATTAATGGCATTTATTTATGGTCCATTTGTTGGATTCGGAATCGGGATAATAGGTCATACAATAAGTGACATGACAGCATACGGATCTCCGTGGATTAGTTGGGTATTAGTTACAGGATTCTTTGGATTTGCCATAGGTTTACTAGGTAAGAAAATAAAAATAGAGAATTTTGGAAGATCAAAAGTAATAAAGTTTATAATAGGTGAAATTATAATTTGTATATTAGGATGGGGAATACTAGCACCAATCTTGGATATTTTAATATATAAAGAGCCTGCTAATAAAGTATTCGCACAAGGTATATTTGCGGGAATTAGTAATATGATTGTCGTAGGAATTCTAGGAACAATACTAATCTACTCGTTTTCAAAAAGTATTGTATCAAAAGGAAGTTTGAAAAAAGAAGATTAAGTGATATACTGAGTAAAACTTACTTTAAATAAGTTTTACTTTTTTTATATAATATAAACATAAAAATATTTTTAGGGAGGGTTTCATTTGAATAATAACAATAATGATATTGCAATAAACTTTGAAAATATGACATTTCAATATGAAACACAGTCTAATCCAACTCTTAAAAATATAAACTTAAAGATATATAGAGGAGAAAAGGTTGCAATTGTTGGACCATCAGGATCTGGTAAAAGTACTTTAGGTCATTGTATTAATGGACTTGCACCATATTTCTATAAAGGCCAAATAACTGGGAGACTAGAGATATTTGGTGAGAATTTAAATGGGATTTTTGAGCATTCAAAATATGTTGGAACAGTACTTCAAGATTCAGATGCACAATTTGTTGGCTTAAGTGTAGCAGAAGACATAGCATTCTCATTGGAAAATAGTTGTGAAGAAGCAAAAGAGATGCATAAACAAGTCAGTGAAATTGCTAAATTTGTAAAAATAGATGAGCTTTTGAATATGAAGCCACATAATTTATCAGGGGGACAAAAACAAAAGGTTTCTTTGGCAGGGATAATGGTTGAAGATACTAATATTGTTCTGTATGATGAGCCGTTAGCAAGCTTGGATCCATTAAGCGGGAAATATGCAATAGAGTTGATTGATGAATTACATTATGAAAAATCTCTAACAAGTATAATAATAGAGCATAGATTGGAAGATGTGTTACATAGAAAATTAGACAGAGTTATTGTTATGGATAAAGGTGAAATAATAGCCAATGACACGCCAGACAATATATTGAGAAGCAGTATTTTGAAAGATATTAATATTAGAGAGCCTCTATACATCTCAGCACTTAAATATAGTGGATTTGATCTAAATCAATTAGAGAATATATCGGACATAAGAAAAATAGATTTTTCTATAGCAAAAAATGAAATAGTTAACTGGATTGAAACTGAACACACATATAATAAGCAGGAGTATAAGGAAGTAATATTAGAAATAAATGACGTGAATTTTTCTTACAACGAAAACAAACAAATTCTAAAAAATATAAGTTTTAATGTCAAAAAAGGTGAAATGGTAAGTATCGTTGGTTCTAATGGAGCAGGAAAATCTACAATGTCAAAGATTATAGCTGGATTTGAAAAATTAGAAGATGGATCTATACTGTATGAAGGTAGTGACATAACTAATGAAAGTATAACAGATAGAGCTAATAAAATAGGGTTTGTTTTACAAAATCCAAATTCTATGATTTCTAAAATAAATATTTTTGATGAAGTTGCATTAGGATTGAGAATGAGAAATACAAGTGAAGAAGATGTAGAAAAAAGAGTCAATCACATTTTAGAGATTTGTAAACTGAAAGAATATCGAAAATGGCCTATAAAAGCACTTAGTTACGGACAGAAAAAAAGAGTAACGATAGCATCAATATTAGTTCTTGATCCTAAAATTATAATCCTTGATGAACCTACGGCAGGTCAAGATTTGTTTCATTATAGAGAAATTATGGAGTTCTTGAAGCAGCTTCACAACTATGGAATTACAATTATATTCATAACTCATGATATGCACTTAATGCTAGAATATACTGATAGAGCATATGTTTTTAACAATGGAAGACTAATAAGCGAAGGTAATCCAGAAAAAATATTTGCAAACAAAGAAATATTAAAAGAAGCGAATCTTAAAGAAACATCATTGCACATAATGGCAGAAAATTTAGAGCTAGATTCACAAAAACTAATCAAAAAGTTTATTTATTGTGAGAAAGAAGGTAAATAGATGGCAAATACTTTTTTATTAGAGTATATCGAGAAAAATTCTATTATTCATAAATTAAATGGAGCGACTAAGCTAATTTGTTTTTTATTATGGATGACCGCAATTATATTTACATACGATATAAGATTTCTTATATTTCTAACAATATTTGGGTTTTACATATTTTATATTTCAAAAATTAGATTTAAAGAAGTAAAAATCGTGTTTTATTTAATATCAGTATTTCTAATCTTGAATTTAATAACAATATTCTTATTTTCTCCATTAGAAGGAACAAAAATATATGGTACAAGGCATGAAATTGTTGAATTATTTGGAAATTACATTATTACAAAAGAACAGCTATTTTATGAATTGAATATTTTTTTCAAATATATTTCAATAATTCCAGTTGCACTATTGTTTATTGTAACAACAAATCCTAGTGAATTCGCATCATCTTTAAATAAGATAGGGGTACCGTATAGATTTTCATATGCTGTATCTATTGCACTTAGATATATTCCTACAATTCAGGAAGATTTTATAACAATAAGTAAAGCACAGCAAGCTAAAGGAATTGACGTCTCAAAGAAAATTGGATTTCTAAAAAGAATAAAAAATGTATCATATATGCTACTTCCATTAATCTTTTCAAGCATCGAAAAGATAGACATAATAAGTAACGCTATGTTGTTAAGAGGATTTGGTAAAAAAGATAAAAGAACATGGTATTATGCAAGAAAAATAGAGAATAAGGACTATATAGCAATATTAATAACAGCAGTATTTATAGTAATATCAATTGTTTTAATAAAAATAAATAATGGAAGATTTTTTAATCCATTTATTCAAAAATAAAAATTATAGGAGGCATTTATGGTTAACAATATGCTAGTTTTACAAACAGATTTCGGATTACAAGACGGAGCAGTTGCTGCTATGTATGGGGTGGCATTAGGAGTAAATCCAGAATTGAGAGTATTCAATTTAACACATGAAATAGAAACATATAATATTTGGAATGCATCTTACAGATTAGTCCAAACATTACAATACTGGCCAGAAGGTACGGTATTTGTGTCAGTTGTTGATCCAGGTGTAGGGAGTGAAAGAAAAAGTGTTGTAGCAAAAACAAAAGATGGAAAGTACATAGTGACACCAAATAATGGGACGTTAACACACATACATTTAAATATAGGTATAGAAGAAATTCGTGAGATAGACGAAACAAAAAATAGATTACCGTATTCTAATGACTCGTATACATTTCACGGAAGAGACATATACGCATTTACAGGTGCTAGGCTTGCAACTGGAGTTATTTCTTACGAAGAAGTGGGACCGAAGCTAGATTTAGAGGAAATAAGCCTACTAAACACGGGAGAAGTTAAGATTGAGAATGGTAACACAATACAAGGTACAATTGATATTCTAGATGTTAGATTTGGAAATTTATGGACAAATATACCAAAAGAAGATTTTGAGAACCTAGGTATAAAGTACGGAGATACAGTAGAACTTACAATAAACCATGATAGTAGAAAAGTATACAGCAGTACTGTGAAATATGTTAAATCATTTTCAGAAGTTAATACGGGAGCAACATTACTTTACGTGAATTCTTTACATAAAATTGGTGTTGCCATAAATCAAGGATCATTTTCAAAAGCACATCAAGTAGATTCAGGTTATCAATGGAAAGTTGAATTCAAAAAATAAATCAAAATTCTGCCTTAAAAAGGCAGTTTTTTATTTCAAAACCTATTGTAAATTAAAGTTATATTTGATATAATCTATTTGTCTTAGATAAAATGAAAATAAACAAAAAGCGCCAGACCTTGTATTATTATTAGTGTTATTTTAAAAGTATAAATAATAAGTAATATAAGGTGACGAGGAAAATGAGTTATCGAATGTTTCGGCGGATGCTCATTGGGAAATCACAGCCCAAATAGAATACAAAACTATCAAGTAATAGATGGTACAAAGATTCTATAGTGATCATTTTTTCTTAGATATAAATCAGATATCTTAGGAGGAAACAAATTATGTGTGGAATAGTAGGTTATATTGGGTCTCAAAGAGCTCAAGATTTTGTTGTGGATGGATTAGAAAAGTTAGAGTACAGAGGGTATGATTCTGCAGGAATAGCAGTTAATACTGGTGGAAAAGCATTCGCAGTAGTAAAAAAACAAGGAAGATTGAAAAATTTAGCAGACGCATTGGAAGCATCACCGTTAGAAGGTCTTGCTGCAATAGGTCATACTAGATGGGCAACACATGGAAAACCATCAGATGAGAATTCACATCCTCATTTTAATGCAGATAAAACAATAGTTGTAGTTCATAATGGAATTATAGAAAACTATCTAGAATTAAAGACAGAATTACTTACAAAAGGTTATCATTTTACATCAGAAACAGATACAGAAGTAGTAGCACATTTATTAGATTCAGTGTATGAAGGGGATATATTAGAAGCTACGAAAAAAGTTCTTAAAAGAATCAGAGGAGCTTATGCATTAGGAATCATGGCAGTTAATGAACCTGATAGAATAATTGCAGTTAGAAAAGAAAGCCCATTAATTATAGGTCTAGGTAAAGGTGAGAACTTTATCGCATCAGATATACCAGCAATCTTAAAATATACAAGAGACGTTTACTTAATTGAAAACAATGAAATAGTTGAATTAAAAAAAGATTCTGTTAAAATAATGGATATTCAAGGAAATGTAATAAATAGAGATGTTATGCATGTTGAATGGGATATAGAAGCAGCATCAAAAGGTGGATATGAATTCTTCATGTTAAAAGAGATTTATGAACAACCTGAAGTTATAGAAAAAACACTAAACAGTAGAGTTGACGCAGATAAAAACATCAAATTTGATGATGCAGGACTTACAAAAGAATATTTAGAAGGAATAAATAAAATATACATCGTAGCATGTGGAACTGCTTACAATGCAGGACTTATAGGTAAATTTATTTTAGAAAAGAAAACTAGAATAAATGTAGAATTAGATGTAGCATCAGAATTTAGATATAGAAATCCAATAGTTGATGATAAAACATTAGTAATCGTATTAAGTCAGTCTGGAGAAACATTAGATACTCTAGAAGGATTGAAAGAAGCGAAAAGAAACGGAGCAAAAGTATTAGCAATTACAAATGTTGTAGGATCTTCAATTGCAAGAGAAGCTGACAATGTTGTATATACTTGGGCTGGACCAGAAATAGCAGTAGCATCAACAAAAGCATACACTACACAAATGGTAATATTATACTTAATTGCTATTGATATGGCTTATAAATTTGGTAAAATGACAAGAGAAGAATATGTTCAAGATATTGATGATCTTTATGCATTAAGACCTTTAGTAGAAAAAATGTTAACATACAATAAACAAATAAAAGAAATAGCAAATGTTGTAAAAATAAGTCATAGTATGTTCTACTTAGGAAGAGGATTAGACTTCTTAATTGCCGTTGAGGGAGCGCTTAAGTCAAAAGAGATATCTTATATCCACTCGGAAGCATTCGCATCAGGAGAACTTAAACATGGGACAATAGCACTTATTGAAGAAGGTGTACCAGTAATAATAAACTTAACACAAGAATCATTAATAGAAAAATCAATTTCAAATATAAAAGAAGTTGCTGCAAGAGGAGCATACATAATAGCAGTTGCAACAGAGGGAACACCAATGATTGATGAGGCAGCTAATGAAGTATTCTATATACCTAAAGTTAAAGATGAGAATACAGGATTCTTAACAATAATTATTCACCAATTAATGGCTTATTACTTATCAGCATTAAAAGGATTAGACGTAGATAAACCAAGAAACTTAGCAAAATCAGTTACTGTAGAATAAATAAAAATAATATTTTTAGGAGCTTTTTCGAAATAGATTCAATCTATTAAGGAAAAGCCCTTTTTCAAATTTAGAAAAATATTGACTGATATATTAATAAAAAGGTATAATTAGAATATACATATTAGTGAATGGAGATGCGATGTTAGGAATAATAGGAGCAATGGATGAAGAAATATCAATAATAAAGAAAGATATGAAAAATATTGTTGAAGAAAAAGTTGGAAATATAACATTTTTAAAAGGGAATTTATACAATCACGAAGTAGTATTAGTAGAATCAGGGATTGGGAAAGTTAATTCATCTATAACAGCAACATTATTAATAAATAAATATAACGTTGATTATGTTCTATTTTCTGGTGTTGCAGGATCGACTGATAAAAGAATTTCAGTAGGGGATGTTGTAATAGGGACAGATTTAGTACAACATGATATGGATGTAAGAGAATTTGGACTTGAAAAAGGTCAAATACCAAGGATGGATGAATGGAAATTCAAAGCATCAAAAGAATTATTGCAAGCATCGAGAGATGTCAAAATTAAAGGTCACAAAATATTTTACGGAAGAATAATTTCTGGAGATCAATTCATATCAGGAAAAGAGAACAAAGTGAATTTAGGAGAAGAATTTGATGCTTTATGCGTTGATATGGAGAGTGCATCAGTTGCACAGACTTGCTATCAATTAGGAAAAAAATTCTTAATTGTAAGATCAATTTCAGATTCTGTAACAGATGAAACTACAATGGAATATTCAGAATTTGTCCATTTAGGAGCTAATAATTCAAAAAAAATAATAGAATCATTACTAAAAAATATATAATGAATTATCAAAAGGAGTATTATGAAGTATAAATTAAACCCATATAAGTTACTAAGTTTGGTAGCAACTATATTTTTCATTTCGTACGTATATTCTGTAGCACAACAATTTCGTAATGAAAGAAATCAAAAGACAGCAGAGATAGTAAAAACAATAGATATTAGAGATACGAAATTCTATACAAAACCTGTTGTGGCAAGTACACAACCGGTACCAGTGGTCGCAAATACAGTTGCTACGACAGAATTACCACCAACACAGGAAGTTGATAAAGCTGAAGTACCAGCTAAGACGCCTGAACAAATAGCACAAGAGAAGAAAGAAAAACTTCAGAGAGAATTAGATGCTAAGAAGAAAAAAGAAGCATTGAAAAATGAAAAAGTTTCAAGACAATATATTCAAGTTGCAACTATTTCAGATGGAAAAAGAGCACAAGCAGTTGTAGCAAAGTTAGGGCCTGGTTTTAGAGTGGGAGTTATAACTACAAAAAGTGGAAAAAAATTATATGCAATATCATCTAGTGCATTTGATAATAAAGCAACACAGCAATCATATGAAGCTAAAATAAAGCAAGTATTAGGTAGTGGGCAGCAATATGTTGTAAGGAAGCTTTCAAAATAAAATTAGAAGGAAATTGGATGACAAAAAAATGTTTGATTGAAATATATGGTGTACGATTAATATTGAAGTATGATAAAACAATTGTTTTAGAAGATGTCTTATCAACATTAAGTAAAAAATGCAATTTGAAGACAAAATTAAGTGGTGTAACATATTACGACTTAATGATAGAACTTGTTAATTGGAATAAAGAGGAACATTTTGACAGATTAGGTACAAAGAAAGATCCTAATAACATAAGGATACCTATAAAAAAAGGAAGAGATGTAGGAATTCTTATAGAAGTAGCGGTTCTGGACTACAAACTTAGAAAAAATGGCGAAGATTACTCAAAGATATTTAATAAAGAAATATATAAACAAATAAATAATAAAAAAAGAACTCAAAAAAATGAAATCAAACACTCAGTTCATGGAGTTTTATTAGAAATCAATGGAACAGGAACACTAATCATGGGTAAAAGTGGAGTTGGAAAAAGTGAAGTAGGATTAGAATTAATAGCAAAAGGAAATAAGTTTATTGCTGATGACAAAGTAATAATAAAGAGAAAATATAATGATAAGAAACTTAGAGGCTATTGCACAGAAATACCGTATTACATGGAAGTAAGAGGTCTTGGAATAGTAAATATAGAAAAAATATATGGAACGAAATATATTAAATCATATGCAAATATTGATATAATAGTAGAAATAGTAGAAGATAGTGTAGAAAATGATACTATGAATCTACTAGGAGAGATATTTCCAATTCACAAATTAGAAATATGTGCAATTAAGAATTTAGCAACTGAAATAGAAGAATTAGTAAAGATGTATAGAAAGTGAGAATGATAAAAATGGCAAATTATAAAGGGAATATAACCCTTCAAGAAATAAAAGAAAAAATATTGAAAGCACAAAACATAGTATTAACAACACATATAAATCCTGATGGAGATGCACTAGGGTCAGTATTAGCATTACTACTTATACTTAATGAATATAACAAGCATTATATAGAAAAGATATATAATTTCAAGACAGTAAGAATTGTAATAGATGATGATCTTCCTAAATATATGAGCAAGTTTCCAGAATCATTAGCTATTGAGAAATTAAATCACTTTGAAACAAAAGAAATAGACTTATTAATTAGCTTAGATTGTGCTAATGTTGAAAGAATAGGAAATGTTGCAACACTGAAAGAAAAAGCGAAAGAAACAATAAATATTGATCATCATATTAGTAATACAGAGCACGCAGAATTTAATTATATTAGTGAAACAGCATCAACAGCAGAAATTATCTATGAATTTTTAGATTTATTTGGAGTAAATGTAGACAAAAAAATAGCAGAATATATTTATTTAGGAATAATAAATGATACTGGTAATTTCTCACATGATAATGTAACAAAAGAAACATTTGAAATATGTGCAGATCTTATGAAAACAGGACTTAATAATAATAAAATTGTTAATGCACTATATTCAATGAGTATGAATAAAGTAAATCTATATGCAGATGTATATTCAAAAAAGATAATAGATAACGAATTAAACTACATATACTATTATTTACCATACGAAAAAATGCAAGAACTTGAAATGACAAAAGATGAAACAGATGGAATTGCAGAAAATCTATTAACAATTGAAGGAATTGATATTTCAATGTTTGTAAGAGAAGAAGAGGATGGAAGCAAAAAAGGTAGTCTTAGATGTAACAGTAAATATAATGTTAACGAGATTGCACAATTATTTAACGGAGGCGGACATATTAAGGCTGCTGGATTCAAAACTAATTTAGAATTTGATGATATTGTTAAGAAGATAAAAGAACAATTACTAATTATAAAATAATAAATAATAAATGAGGTGATTAAAATGTTCAATTTATTTGGATATTTACAAATGAGAGGTGTTGAAAAAGAAGAGTTAACACAGCACTTTGAAAAGATAGATGAGATTAATGAGAATATAAATAAGATGTTAGATGAAAATCCGGGTTCAAAAGTTAAGGAAATAAAAATTTCTTACCTTGATGACGATAAGAAAAAAATACACTTTGATATAAATATTGAAGTAAATAAAGGTTAATTGGGTTCGTTTAAGATAGTAAATAATTTATCGAAAAATGCTAGAAAATCTTCTTTAGGACGTTCTGCTTTTTCGATCTTAATCTTAAGCATTGTACCTTCAAGAAGTGTGATAAGTATTCTACCATATAATTCAGAGTCAATGTTTGCATACTTTTGATTACTTTTTTTAAGTATTGCAAGGAAAAAAGTAAATTTCATTTCTATTTTTCTGTATGAATTAAAAAGCTCAGCTCTCACATTTTCGTTAATATCAGATAATTCAATAGCAATATTTCCTAATGGACTTCCACCATTAAATTGATTAGCTTCTATGCTATTTAAATATTGGAAGAAAAATGATTTCAACTTAAAAATAGATAAGTCATTTACAGTCTTATCAAAAAAGTTAATTAGGTTATCTGTATGATAACGGATTATATGGATAAGTAAATCTTCTTTATTTTTGAAATAGTAATAAAAAGATCCTTTTGGGATTTTACATACTTCTAATATTTCAAGTAAACCAGTATTAGTATATCCATGATAGTAAAAAAGTTTAGCACTCTCAACTATAACACGTTGTTTTTTTTGAGTGATTTTATCCATTGAAGTTACCCCAATCTTGAAATTTAATTTTCATTCTATAAAATTCTATAATTATATAGCCAGATTGTCAACTAAAATTATTCAAAAAAGATAAAATTATAAATACAAAGTAATATGAATGGAGATAAAATGAATAATTCAAATATAAAAAAAAGAGTTGTATTAGGAATGTCTGGTGGAGTTGATTCATCAGTTGCAGCTATTTTATTAAAAGAACAAGGATACGAAGTAATAGGTGTCTTTATGAAAAATTGGGAAGAGAAAGATGAGAATGGCGTATGTACAACGGAAGCTGATTACAAAGACGTTATTGCCGTTGCAGAACAATTAGATATTCCATACTATTCAGTAGATTTCGTAAAAGAATATTGGGATAAAGTATTTACTTATTTTCTTGATGAATACAAAAAAGGGAGAACGCCGAATCCTGATGTAATGTGTAACAAGGAAATAAAGTTCAAAGCATTTCTTAATTATGCAATGAAAATAGGTGCTGATTATGTTGCAACTGGACACTATGCGAGAATAGACAGAACAATAGATGAAAATGGTGTTGTAACAACAAAAATGTTACGTGGAATAGATGATAATAAAGATCAAACATATTTCTTATGCCAATTAGATCAAAGTCAATTAGAAAAAGTTCTATTTCCAATAGGTGAATACACGAAGCCACAAATTAGAGAAATAGCACTGAAATATAATCTTAAAACAGCAACGAAGAAAGATAGTACAGGTATTTGTTTCATTGGTGAAAGAGACTTTAATGAATTCCTTAGCAAATACTTACCAGCTCAAGGTGGGAATATTGTAGACGTTAAAGGAAATATTATAGGGAAGCATAATGGACTTATGTATTACACGATAGGTCAAAGGAAAGGAATAGGTATAGGGAACTCAAAAGAAGGAACTGGAGAACCTTGGTTTGTGGTTGATAAGAATCTTGAAACAAATGAATTGATAGTAACGCAAGGCGATACAGCAGTATTATATTCAAATGGGCTAATTGCAACAGATTTTAATTTCATACGAAATACGCAAGATGAGTTACCAAAGAAATATACAGCAAAGTTTAGATATAGACAAGCAGATGTTCCTGTCACTATTAGTAAATATGTAGATGACACTAATGAAGAAAAATACAAAGTGATATTTGATGAACCACAAAAAGCTATCACACTTGGACAAGTAGTTGTCATATATGATGGAGAAGAGTGTCTTGGTGGAGGAATAATAGATGAAATCATACGATAATGATGGTGTAATAAAAAATATTATGTCAATTGTTAGAGAAAAACTTGAAGGTGAAGGATCTGGGCATGATTGGTGGCATATTGTAAGAGTTTATAATAATGCAATTGATATTGCACAAAAAGAAGGAAATGCTGATTTGTTTGAAATAAAGTTAATTGCACTTCTACATGACGTTGCAGATCATAAATTTGGCTATACAGACGAAGATAGAAGAAAAATAATAACAAATATACTAGAAAATGAAAATGTTGATAGAGGCGTAATTGAGAGTGTTGTGTATGCTTGTAATAATATGTCTTACAAGTCAGGAACAAATATACATAAACTCGAAACAATAGAAAGTAGAATTGTTCAAGATGCAGATAGGCTAGATGCAATAGGAGCTATTGGAATCGCCAGAACATTCGCATTTGGAGGACATAAAGGAAGAGAAATATATAATCCAGAGAGTGAAAAAGAGCATACCGTATATCATTTTTATGAGAAATTATTATTACTAAAAGATCTTATGAATACTGAGTCTGGAAGAGAGAAAGCAAAACAAAGACATGAATTTTTAGAGCTATATTTACAAGAGTTTTATGATGAGTGGGATGGAATAAAATAAGTAACGCAATAAAAAAGGAAGCTATTTACAAAAACAGCTTCCTTTTATTTTATCTACTTGCTAATAAATCTATTAATTCATCTAATGTTTTTGCTCCGACAGAAGCCATTTCACCATTTATAAAAACAACTGGAACGGCTTGAATATCTTTAGCTTTAGCTTCGTCATAGTAGACTACACTATCAACCATTGAAGATTTGATGTTTTTGTTATTTATAGCAATTGAATTTAATGCTTGAACAACTTCTGGACAATGAGTACAAGAAAGAGCAATAAATGTCTCGACATTTAACTCTTTGCTTATAGAAGCGATCTTAGCTAATTTATCATCATCAAGTTTCTTACCAATACCAGCAAGACCTAAAATAGCTAATATAAAGCTATTAAATTCATGTCCGCCAGGAATTCCGTAGAAACTAATACCCGTTTTAGCATCACTTTTAAGTAGAGTAAAAGAAGTAGGTCTAGTAATTTCTAACGTAGTTTCTAATTCTTTATTCTCACCAAAAGTATTCTTAACATAATTTACTTTATCAGATATTACATCAATTTCTTGTAAAAATCCATCTAATTCTAATGATTTCTCACTATCATCAAGAAATGCAGAAATTGTTATTGTTTCCGACATATTATTGAAGTATTGTTTTAATTGTTCTGTTATTGTTGAGTCTAGTAGTGCCATATTATATCTTCCCTACTAAGTCAAATCCTGGTTTTAATGTAGCTTCTCCTTCTTTCCATTTAGCTGGACAAACTTCTCCTGGATGCTCAGCAATGAATTTAGCTGCTTTTGCTTTTCTTACTAATTCAGCTGCGTCTCTTCCGATTCCTAATTCATTTACTTCGTATGCAACAATTGCACCTTCAGGGTTTACTATGAATGTTCCTCTATATGCAAGACCATCTTCTTCGTTTAATACTTCAAACATTCTTGAAACAGCCATTGATGGATCTCCTATCATAGGATAGTTAATCTTTTTGATAGTATCTGATGCATCATGCCAAGCTTTATGAACAAAGTGAGTATCTGTACTTACAGAGTATACTTCAAATCCTGATTTTTGTAATTCTGGGTAGCTATCTGCTAAATCTCCTAATTCTGTAGGACATACGAATGTGAAATCTGCTGGGTAGAAAAAGAATATATTCCATTTTCCTAACATATCTTTTTCGAAAGACACCTCTTTAAAAGCTTCGTTTTGGTACACTTGTACTGTAAAGTTTTCTAATTTTTTACCGATTAATGACATATTATTTCCTCCTTGAAATTATTTTTAATTTGTAATCATTACAAATATCTAAAATTATTATATATAATTTTTTTTCATTTGTCAATAGTGAAATGGGTACTATTTTAAATTCATCTGGAATTCAATATTTACAGTCTTTGTAACAGGTAGTTGTCTAGGACTGATAAATAAATTATAAGAATCTGCAGTTTGTATAATTTCTGTATCTGATTTTTTAAGTGGATTATTTGTAGCGTATTCATCGTTATCTATATTATCATATCTAAAAAAGTTATAATAATTAGTGTAGAAATAGTCAGTGAATGGTTGTATTGTTCCACGACTATTATCTGTTATAGTTGCAGGCTTTTGTAATGAAAGTTCTGTTTTTTCTAATATAAGTCTTGCTTTTTTCTGTGCTTCAAGATAAGCATTTTCATACAATTTATCTTCTAATTGTTGTTTATTATCAAAATCATATGTTATGTACCCTGAAGATTGAATCCCTAATGCTTGAGCAATAGTAATTAATTTTCCTAATTTAGTCAAATCTTTAACTGTTACTTTTATTGAATGAACAGCAGTGTATTTTTCTTTCTTTACATTATCATATTTTTCAAGACTTTCTTCATCAGTGTAGTAATTAGCAATTCTAATTTTATTCTTATCTATTCCTAATGCTATTAAAGATTTCTCAATATTTTTGTATTTATCAAGTGTAATTTGGTATGACTTCGTCATATTTTTATCATTCCCAGTTAAACTGAAAAAGTAATTTCTATCTTTTGTATGTGTAAATGAATCAATACCTTCTTTAGATAGTGCATCAATAATTGATTTCAAGTCTTTTAAGTTATCAATTGCAATTTCCATATCAAGTGTTGTTACGTATTCTTTCTGTCCTTCATTTACAAGAACACTATCATAATACGTTACATTATCTGTAGAGTAAGTTACTGTTTCAAATTTATCGATTGCAATGTTTGATTTCTTTAACAAGCTTTTGAATCTATCTAGTATTTCTGCATTTTCTGAACCAGACTTCTCAAAGTTATCATTTATAGTACTTATATAAAAATAAAGACTAGCATTATCAGGTGTCAATGTTTGTGTCGCTGTACCAGTTACTTGGACTTTTTTATCAAAACTACTAGAATCTGAAAATGACAGGGCAGCAGTAATAACAAATAAAATCATTATAATTTTTTTCATAAATTATCCTTTCGTTTTTCGTAATATATTATTATTTCGTAACCATTTCAAATAGTACGCTTATATCTTTAGTTATTTTCAATGCTTGTGGTTTGTAGTCAACTTTAGCTTTGTTAAGACCTCTTGAGTCAAAGTCAGCAGTCGCCATCTTAGATGAAGGAGCCATCATTCCTGTATTATAAATAGCGTCATATTCTTTCACATCGTTTATTGCTTGATATTGATACGAAACACTTTCACTTACAACAAGTGGATCACTTAATACTAACTCACTTGACTTAAGTATACTTTGCCCTTTTCGTTTCGCTTGTTCATATGCATCACGATAAAGTTCTGATTCTATTTCTTCTCTGTTTGATATGTCAAATGCGACAGTTCCTTGTATATCAACATTGTCTTTTTCAGCGATATCAAGTAAATCATTGAGGTATTTCAAGTCTTTTATTTCAACCGTAAAATCACTATAAACATTATTGATTTCAGCTTGTTTTTGATTATTAACAGGTGTATCAATCTTTTGGCTAGAGTAACCTTGTAGATATATGTTACTTTCATTAATATTTAGTCCTGATAGTTCATTCTCCATTTTATTAAATGCTGCAAGTGCATTGTTATATGAACTTTCTTTAGTATCTCCATCTTTTACAATTTCTAAATAATAAATATTTTTCTCATCATAATTTCTTTTAATGCTTTTTATCTTGTTAACTTGTGCCCATTCAATAAGCTTCGTTATATTCTCAAACGTATCAATCGAAATTTCAAAGCCAAGTGTTGTTCTGTATGTTGTTTTTGTTTCAGGCTTTATAGTTTCATCATAATCATAAGTTTTTTGAGAAAAATAACTTTTAGTTTCCATTTTTGAAAGGACAACTCCTTTCGCTTTAAGATCAGATTTGAATTTTTCTAGTGTTTTTGCACTTTCCTCACCAGCAACTTTCAAACTTTTATTTTTAGTAATAATTCTAAATGAAATATTTGCTGTATCAGGCATAATTTCTTTTTCAACTGTTCCAGTAACACTGACTTTTCTAGTAATAGAATCAGCTGAAAAACTTAGGGTAGCAAATAATGTCATTAATAAGAATAATGATATTTTTTTCATATTTCCTCCTTCAATTTGTTTTGTTTATTTGTTGTATAATCATTATACCACATTTAAACAAATAATAACTTTGAATATGATTAGAAGTTTATACATAAAATGAAAAATATGCTATAATAATGTAGAAATTTGAAAAATAGTAATGACAAAAAAATATGGTATCTAATAAACAGGAGAATGATATAAAATGAAAAGAATAATACTAATAATTATGCTATTTTTAGGAGTTTTAAGTTACTCAGAAGAAGAAAGCAGTCAAAAATCTAAAATAGAAGTAACCTCTCAAAATGAGAAAATAAGTGGTGAAAATAGTGACAAAAATATAGGATTAGTATTGAGTGGGGGATCAGCAAAAGGTCTGGCACATGTTGGTGTACTTAAAATACTTGATCAAGAAAAAGTACCTATAGAGTATGTTACAGGGACAAGTATGGGAAGTATAATAGGAGCACTTTATACGTCAGGTTATACTGTTGATGAAATAGAACAAATAGTTTTTGAGATGGACTGGATATCATTATTTAATGACCAGATTCCTAGAGATGAGAAGGGTGCAATTAGAAATTATTTTGAGGATAAGAATTCATTAGTACTTCCAATGGAAGGCTTGACGCCAAAGCTACCGAATGGTGCAATTGGTGGAAAAAGTGCGAGTGAAAGACTAAGTGAACTTTTTTATGGTGTAGAGGGAATGGAAGACTTTAAAAAATTTCCACAAAAATTTGCATTGGTAGTAACAGACTTAGAAACGGGAGAAGGAATTATGATAGACAAAGGGTCACTTTCCGCTTCAATAAGATCAAGTATGTCAATTCCTGCGGTATTTTCCCCAGTTAGATATGATGGCAGATTACTAGTAGATGGTGGAGTAGTAAGAAATTTACCGGTTCAAGATGCAAAAGTGTTAGGTGCGGATTATACAATAGGTGTAAATGTTGGAGATGGATTCTCAAAAATACAAGATAAAGATCTTAACTTGTTTTCAGTAACAGGAAATGTAGCAACAATAGCAGGAAGAGCAGAAGTTGAAAGACAAAAAAGAATGCTAGATTTATATATAGCCCCTGATTTGTCAAATGTTGCATCTACAGACTTCTATAAAGCAAAACAGTTAATTGAATTGGGAGAAAAAGCAGCACTTGCCAATATAGATGAAATCAGAAAATTAAGTGATCCTGTCAAATATGCTGAAATTCAAAAGAAAAGGGAAGAATTTAGAAAAACATGGAAAGAAAGTTATTCATTTACAAAAATTGAAATAGTAGGAAACAAGAAATTTGATGAAAGCTACTTCAAGCGTTTTATACCGAAAGATTTAACAAATTTAAAAGCAGCAGATATAAAAAAAATAACTAATCAAATATACCAAAATGGAAGTTTCTCAAATGTGTTCTATGAAATAAAAGGAGAAACACTAGTTATACATGCGGAAGAAAAGCCAAGTAACTATTTAGTTGTTACAGGAAACATTAATAACGAAGATTTAGCAGCAGTATCAATAGGCTTTCAAGGAGATGAATTAATTGGAAATAGTGATATAAGATATGCCATAAATGGAGTTGTTAATGAAGAATATGGCGTAAATGGGAAAGCTGCAGTAGCAGTAGGAGAAAATTCTAAAGGATTAATTACGGCAGATTTTCTAGTAAAAAAAGACATTATAAGAAATCAAGATTCAGGTAATGGAAAATATGAGTTCTCGAATAGAATAATGGATATATCACTTGGGTTAGGTGCTGAAATAAGAAAAAACCTTGTTGTAGGAATTGGTGGAGGATACCAAGTATCTAAAATTAGTGATAATCCGGACACCGTTAAAAATATAGAAATGAAGTTCCCTTATTACAGTGCATTGGGCTATTATGACACTAGAGATTCAGCAGTATTCCCTACAAGAGGAATGTTTGTAAGGCTAGATTATGTGGGTACAAGCACAGGAAATGCAGAATTTAATACAATCAATGTGAGAGCAGAATATAATCAAGAAATAGCAAAGAAAATAACAATAACACCAAATATTAGATATGTAACAACGGATGGAAATAAAATACCTGAAACATATTATCCTAAATTAGGTGGTTATAGAAGTTCTGATTATTCATTTGAATTTAGAGGAGTACCTAGTAGTAAATATAGAGGGAAAAGTTTATTAATTGGAGGATTGAAGTTTCAATATAATATAACAGACTTTATATTTGCGGATTTAGTATTTTCAAATGCAAGTATTTCTGAAGACTCATTCTCAATTGGGAGTAGGATGAAACAAAGTTATTCAACAGGAGTAGGTATTAAAACACCGATTGGACCAGCATTTATTGGAGTTTCTAAAACAGCTGGGGAAGATACAACATATTTCTTTAATTTAGGGTATGATGTGTATGCTGAATAATTTGGAAAAAAAATCTAAATTATGATAGAATGGTGTAGAATAAATTGATATAGAAAGGGATGGATTATGATAGAAAAAACAACCAAAGAAATCTTGAAAAAAGAACTAGTAATAATTACTGGAATGAGTGGTGCTGGAAAATCAGAAACAATGGATTTTTTCGAAGATAGGGGCTACTTCTGTATAGATAATTTTCCTATAAATCTATTCCAATATTTCAATGAAATATTCTTATCAGATGGGAAAAGAGATAAAATAGCAGTTGTGATCGATATTAGAGATAAGGAGTTCGTAAAAGAATTCATAAAACAACTAAAATTTATACAAGATCAAAAAATAAAGTATACAGTTATTTATTTAGATGCTAATACTAATGTACTTCTTAGTAGATATGAACTTTCAAGAAGAAAACATCCTTTGAATATGTATGAAACATTAATAAAAAACATAGAAGAAGAGAGAAAATTAATAAAAGATTTCAAGCTAAAAGCGAGTATTATTATAGATACAAGTAAAACAACAGCGAAACAGTTTCATGAGATATTAGAGCGTGAATTTGAAGGGAACACAACAAAGTTAAGCATTAATGTAACATCGTTTGGATATAAGTATGGGATACCATTAGATGCTCATTTAATGTTTGATTTACGATTCTTACCAAATCCATATTACATAGAAGAATTACGTAGTAAAACTGGAAATCATAAAGATGTTTATAATTATGTTATTAATCTTGATGAGAGCAAAGAATTCTATGAAAAGCTATATGATATGTTAGTTTATTTGATTCCTAAGTATGAAGTTGATGGAAAAGCTCATTTAAGAATAGCAATTGGATGTTCGGGAGGGCAACATAGATCAGTTTCATTTGTAAATAAACTGGTAGAGGATCTAAATAAAAAATTTGATTATAAGATAACAAAATTTCATAGAGAAGTCGGAGCAAAAAAAGAAATATAGATAAGGACTGGTGAGCTATGTATAAAGGGTATTTAGAAATAAAATATGGAATTATAGAAATTACTGCAGAGGAAAAGTATCTAACAGGAATTACAATTATTAAAACAATACCAGGAGATTCAAGCATTAATGAAAATAAGATAGTCAAGGAAGCAAAAAAGCAATTAAAGGAATACTTTGATGGTAAATTAGATAAGTTTAATTTACCAATTTATTTTGATAATAGTTTCAAGTCTAGAGTATTGAAAAGTCTTTATGAAACACCAACAGGAGATGTGTTGACATATAAAACATTAGCAGAAATGAATGATTCTAAAGCACATCGTGCAGTTGGTACAGCTATGGCAACTAATAAGATACCAATTATAATACCGTGTCATAGAGTAATTAAGAGTGATGGGAGTGTAGGAAACTACTATTATGGTAGTAAAATGAAGGAAGATTTGTTATTATTAGAAGCTGAATATTTATTTTTAAAGAAATGTACAAAAGTAGAAAATTTTTCTAAAAATGAACAAAATATGCTAATTAGTCATCCAACTCTAAAAAAAATGTTTGATGTCATGAAACCTATCAAGAATTATATACATTACAATACAATATTTTCTTGCGTAATATCACAAATTATATACCAACAAATAGCCTATAAGACAGCGAAAAAACAAGAGATTTTATTTTATAAATTGTGTAATTATGAAGTTACAAAAGAAAAATTAATGAAAATGGATGATAAAGAATTCAAGAAAATAGGAATAAGTGGATTTAGACTTAAATATATTAGAAATACAATAAACAGTGATATTGATTTTGAGAAACTTAGTGAATATTCTGATGAAAAGATATATGAAATATTAACGTCGATAAAAGGAATTGGTACATGGACTGTGGAAATGGTTTTGCTATTTGGAATGTCAAGAAGCCATGTTATTTCATACAAAGATTTAATAATAATAAATGGGTTGAAGCAACTTTACAAATTAGAAAATATAAGTTTATCAAAATTTAACGAAATAGTATCAACATTCAATGGATTTGAGAGCATAGTTTCCATAAATTTATGGTCATACATAGAAAAAGGGTATTACAAAAAACATTAATTTAAATAGAGGAAAAAAGTATGCAGAAAATAAAATCACCAATAGAATATAAAAATATTCCACCAAATCCTGGTGTTTATTTGATGAAAAACGATAAAGATAAAATAATATATGTAGGTAAAGCTAAAAATCTTAAAAATCGTGTAACATCATATTTTACAAATATAAGCTCACATACTGTAAAAACATTAGAGTTAGTAAAAAATATAGTTGATATAGAATTTTTCATATGTGCAACAGAAGTTGAAGCACTTATATTAGAAAATAATTTGATAAAGAAACATAAACCAAAGTACAACATCATGCTAAAAGATGAGAAAACTTATCCTTATATAAAGTTTACAAATGAAAAGTTTCCAAAAATTGAAATTGTTAGGAGTACAAAAAGGTTAAATGATAAAGCGGAATATTTCGGACCTTATCCAATGGGAATATATTTTGCAGTTAAATCATTAATCAAAGTATTTCCAATAAGAGATTGTACACGAAACATGGAGAAGGTGTATGATAGACCATGTCTAAAATATTACATGAATTTGTGTCCAGGGCCTTGTGTTTTTAAGGAAATAGGAGAAGAATACAATGCAAATGTTTACAATTTCAAGAACTTTCTAAAAGGAAATCAAAAGAAATTGCTACTAGATATGGATGAAAAAATGAAGTATTATAGTGAGCACATGGATTTTGAGAGAGCAATTATTGAACGTGAGAAAGTAAATTCATTGAAAAAAATGCTACAAAGTCAAGTAATAGAGTATAGCCGTGAAATTGATGAAGATGTTTTTGTTTACGAAGAAACATCAGATAATGTATTCTTATGTGTACTTAATATAAGAGAAGGAAAGATTATTAATAAAAATCATCTTACAATATCGCTTGAGAAATCTCAAGAAGACAACTTATTTGAGCGTTTAGTAACTTCGTATTATGAAAAAAGGAAGATACCTAAAAATATAATTTTTGATAAAAAATACGAAGAAAATTTACAAATAATAAAAGAATGGTCGAAAATTGAAAAAAATATAGATATAGAATTATACTTTCCAAAGATAGATAGTAGACGTTCAAAGCTAATAGAAATGGGGTATTTGAACCTTAATGAAGAAGTTGGGAAACACTTCAAGCAAAAAAAAGTTTTGCAAGAGGGCTTGAAAAAATTGAAAATCGAGTTAAAATTAAAGAACCTACCTTTGAGAATGGAGTGCTTCGATATTTCCAATATACAAGGAAAAGACGCAGTAGCTTCAATGAGTGTAGCGGTTAATGGTGAAACAGAACCTAGTGAATATAGAATATTTAAAATAACTGTCAAAGATACGCCAGATGACTTCTTAATGATGAGAGAAGCATTAACAAGAAGATATTCAAAATTGAAACTAGAAGAATTGCCAGATTTAATATTAATTGATGGAGGAAAAGGTCAATTAGGAGTAGCTGTTGATGTTCTAGAAACACTAGGAAAAATAGATAAGTTAAATATAATAAGTATAGCAAAAAGAGAAGAAGAAATATTTAAGAGTTATGAAACAGTACCTTATATTTTTAGCAAGTCAGACGAAGCTTTGAAAATATTACAACGGTTAAGAGATGAGGCACATAGATTTGGAATAAAACATCATAGAAAACTTAGAAGCAAAAGAAATATTAAAAGCTTTCTTGATGATATTAATGGTATAGGACCAAAAAGAAAAAAAGAATTAATAAACAGATTTGGAACAATGAAAAGTATAAAAGAGGCTTCATTCGAAGAACTATTAGAAGTAGTTCCAGAAAATGTAGCAATACAAATAAAAGAAAGCCAATAAGCATAATTCGGAGGTACAATGAAAAAGCTATCTATAATGTTATTTATAGCATTGAGCATGACAACATTCTCATTTTTTGATAAAATCAAATCAGAGATACAATTGAAATTAGAAGATGCACCAAGGTTTGAAAATATAAAAACAACAAAAAATGGGAAAACAACAGCAAAACCAATAAAACCAGGAACATATAATATAGAAATATATGAATTGAATTACTCTGGGGATGTTTTTGAAAAAAATAGATTTTTCAATATTTTTGGAAAGTTTCTTGAGACAAAAATGAAGAATGGGAAGGCAATAACTGATGAAAAATATTCTATAATAATAAATAACTTATTATACAATGATTTGAAGAAGGCAAAGGCAGAAAGTTTCTTTGATGAAGAAGAAATACTAGGATTACCTGCATCGTCACTCAATGACTATCAAAAATCACAATTGGCTGAAATGACAAAAAAATTGAATCTTTCTGAATATATTGGAACAGATCAAGAATATTTAAATAGACAAATATATATGTTATACATGTTGTTGAATATGAAAAATTACGAAGTAAACAAAGTGTATTCTGAATTAGATAAAGAACTTTTAGTCAAACAATTAAAAGATGCAAGGAAGAAGACAGCGGACTTATTTGAACAATCAGGAATAGAATACTTCATACAAGAAAGCTTTGTGAATACTAACTTAAATAAATTTACAGATGATTCTTTATATAAATTTGACAAAGATGTGGTTATATCAGAAAAAATAGAAGATCAAGCAATATTACCAGAAATAGATGGAAATGTTTATATAACAGCTTTTGATGCTAATCTAATTGATTCTCTAGTGGAAAACAAGCTTAAATTGAGAAGAAAACTTTTACTATTAGAGAACTCTAAGTATCAAGGTTACACGTATAATGAAGAAAATACAGTTATTTTTACTGGCGATGGGGAAAGTAAAGTTTACTATTACCCAGATTATAAAATAAATGTAGTGAAGAAGGATATTGATATTTCTGATTTAGAGAATGTAAATTCAGAATACTATGTTTCAGATTTTTTCAAATAATTATTATAAGTTAAGTGTAAAATAAAACAAAATATAATATATAGAAATTAATGAGGAGGAAGTATGAGTGACTATATTTTGGAAATGAAAAATATAAGGAAAGAGTTTTTTGGGGGTAAAATAGTCGCAAATGATGATATCACTTTAAATATAAAAAAAGGTGAAATTCATGCAATAGTTGGAGAAAATGGGGCAGGAAAATCAACACTTATGAAAATACTAAATGGACTTTATAGTATAACATCAGGAGAGATTTTTTATAAAGGTCAAAAAACAGATATAACAAGTCCGACAGTAGCAGCAAATTTAGGAATAGGAATGGTATATCAACATTTTATGTTAATTGATACATTGACTGTAGCTGAAAATATGGTTTTAGGTTTTGAACCTAGAAAAGGGATGATATTTGACATTGAGAAAGCAAGGGCAGAAGTTAGGTCAGTTTCTGAAAAATATGGATTAAATATAGATCCAGATGCAAAAATATCAGATTTATCAGTAGGGATACATCAAAGAATAGAGATACTGAAAATACTATTTAAAGGGGCAGAATTACTTATATTCGATGAACCAAGTGCGGTTCTTACTCCTCAAGAAGTAAAAGAATTATATGCTATTATGAGAAATCTTATAAAAGAAGGAAAAACGATAATATTTATAACACATAAATTGCAAGAAGTTCTTGATGTATCAAATAACATAACAGTTATAAGAAGAGGAAAAGATGTAGGTAATATTGCAACAACGGAAGCTACTAAAGCGATAATTGCAAATATGATGGTTGGAAGACCTGTATTGTTTGAATTAGAAAAAGATCCAGTAACTATTGGAGGACCAGTAGTAACTGTAGAAGGATTAACTGTGAAAGGGGACAATGGTTTAGATGCAGTTAAGGATATAAGTTTTACAATACGTGAAGGTGAAATTTTAGGAATTGCTGGTATTGAAGGTAATGGACAAACAGAATTAATAGAATTTCTTGCAGGACTTAGAAAATCAGAAAATGGAACTTATAAAATAAATGAGAATAATCTTGAAAACAAGAGACCTTTAGAAATAAGACAAAAAGGACTTTCACATATTCCAGAAGACAGACATAAAAGAGCGACACTTGAGGATTACTCTGTTGAAGAAAATATGGTTTTAGGTCTTCAAGATACATATGCAAAAGGGATGTTGCTGGATTATGCAAAAATAGAAGCAAACACAAAGAAATATATTGAAAAATATGATATAAGACCAACGGATGGAAAAGCTAGATTTGGCGGATTATCGGGAGGGAATCAACAAAAAGTTGTTATAGCAAGAGAATTAGAGAAAGAAAATAAATTTATAATAGCTGCTCAACCAACAAGAGGAGTAGATATAGGTGCTATTGAAATGATACATAATACAATATTAAAAGAGAGATTAGAAAAGAAAGCTATTATGGTTGTGTCAGCAGAATTATCAGAAATATTGGCATTAAGTGATAGAATAGCAGTTATGTATTCTGGAAAAATAGTAGGAATAATGGATAAAGAAGAAGCAACAACAGAGAAAATAGGAATATTAATGGCAGGAGGGAAATTAAATGACTAAGAAACTTAGAGAATTTCTTCCATCTATTATGGCAGTATTACTTGCAATGATAATAGGTGGAGTAATAATTATGTTAAAAGGAGCTAATCCGTTTGTTGTATACAAAGATATGTTTGTCGCAGCTTTTTACCAAGCAGGACCAAGATCTCCTTTTATGAGTGGTTTAGCAAAAACATTAGTTGCAGCAACGCCATTAATATTTGCAGCATTAGCAGTAATGGTATCATTCAAAGCAGGATTATTTAACATTGGAGCACAAGGACAAATGATTGCAGGAGGACTTGCAGCAGCAACTGTCGGCGTAACGTTTCATAACTATGTACTAGGTAATATATTTGTAGCCATGGTAGCAGCTATTATTGCAGGATTTTTATGGGCAGGGATTGCAGGATTTTTAAAGGCAAAATTTGGTGTGCATGAAGTAATTAGTACGATAATGCTTAATTATATTATGATAGAATTACAAAATTATTTATTAAATGGACCATTGAAAGATAAAATGTCACAAAATATACAAACTGCAAAAGTATTTGAAGGGACAAGATTACCATTGTTTTTTTCTGAAATAACTAAACAGAAATTAAATTTAGGATTTATATTAGCAATTTTAGCAGTTATAGGAGTTTATTTCTTTTTTAAATATTTCAAAAAAGGATTTGAAATGAAAGCTGTTGGGTATAGTGATACAGTTGCAGAAAATGCAGGAATTAGTCCCAAATTAATCACAATATTAGCTATGGGAATGGCTGGAGGATTGGCTGGAATGGGTGGTGCAGAAAGAGTATTAGGAGGATCTGCGGCATATGTCTATACTGATCAAATAATGAGTGACATAGGATTTACAGGTATTGCAGTAGCACTATTAGGAAAAAATAATCCAATAGGAATATTTATAGCGGCTATTTTCTATGCGTCATTAGATATTGGTGGACAAATACTTCAATCAAGACACCATATTGATAAAGAAATAGTTATAATAATACAAGCATTAATAATAATATTTGTAGCTGGAGAAAGAATGTTTGACTTTATTAAAAAAGGGAAGGTGAAATAAAGATGAATAATATAATGGATAATATAGTAGTATTTATTATAATACAAACTTTAATAATAGCCACTCCTATGATGATAACGGCAGTTGGAGCTTGTGTATGTGAACTTACAGGAGTAACAAATATAGGTCTTGAAGGTATTATGTTAAGTGGAGCATTTGCAGCAGCAGTAACAAATATATCATTAGCAAGTGTTATGGGACCTTATATAGGATTATTAGTAGGTATGTTTGTTGGTGGAATAATTTCATTAATTCATGCATACGTAAGTATACATTTAAAAGGAAATCAAATAGTAAGTGGTGTTGCAATAAATTTATTTGCAGCAGGAACAACAGCATTTCTAATAAAAACAATATACAAAACAGCAGGTAATACACCTCAAGCAGCACATTTAGGAAATCAATATGTAGTAACAATTTTAATATATGTTGTAGCAATTTTAGCATATTTCTTTTTATATAAAACAGTTATTGGACTAAGAATAAGAGCAGTTGGTGAGCATCCGCTAGCAGCAGATACAGTAGGGATTAGTGTGTATAAAGTGAGATATTTAGGTGTTTTAATATCAGGAATATTTGGTGGATTAGGAGGAGCGTACTTAACAACTGTAATGCTTCCAGGATTTAATAATAATATGACTGCTGGAAGAGGGTTTATGGCTCTTGCTGCAATGATTTTCGGTAAATGGAACCCTAAAGGAGCTATATTTGCAAGTTTGCTATTTGCATTCGGTCAAGTAGCAGCCGATCAAATGAAAGCATCAGGTGTTGGAGTACCGCAGCAGTTCTTAACAATGATACCATATATATTAACATTATTAGCATTAATAGGATTTGTTGGAAAAGCTAAGGCACCAAAAGCCTCGGGAATACCGTACGAAAAATAAATACGATTTTAAGATGATAAAATACTTGCAAAATTTGAAAAATGAGGTATAATTAATGTACAACAGAAGAAAACAAAACTTTAGGAGGATATCAATGAAAAAAATTATCATTATGTTAAGCGTTTTAGCTACATTACTATTCGTAGTATCATGTGGATCAAAAGAAGCAGCAAAACCAGCTGAAGGTAAAACAGAAGCAAAAGCATCAGCAGGAGCTTTAAAAGTAGGAATAGTTTATTCAACAGGTGGAAAAGGAGATAAGTCATTTAATGATTCAGCTTTCAGAGGATTAGAAAGAGCACAAAAAGAATTAGGAATAACATTTTCAGAATACGAACCAAAAGATGCAGGAGCAGAATCTTTAAATCAATTAAGACAATATGCAGAAAGTGGAGAATATGGATTAATAATCGCAGTTGGATTCTCAATGAAAGATTCATTAATTGCAGTCGCAAAAGAGTTTCCAGAACAAAAATTTGCTATAATTGATGAAAGAGTAACTGATATGCCAAATGTTGCATCATTAAACTTTAAAGAAGAAGAAGGATCATTCTTAATGGGAGCAGTTGCAGCAATGATGTCAAAAACAAATACAATAGGATTTGTTGGAGCAATTGAAGTACCATTAATTAAAAAATTTGAAGCAGGATTTATTCAAGGGGCAAAATATGTAAAACCAGATATTAAAGAAATAGGAATCTATGTTGGAGGATCTAATGCATTTGGTGATGCAGCAGCAGGAAAAGCAAAAGCAGAAACATTAATCCAACAAAAAGCAGATGTTATATACCATGCAGCAGGAGGTACAGGATTAGGAGTATTCCAAGCAGCTAAAGAAAAAGGAATATATGCAATAGGAGTAGATTCTAATCAAGATAACATAGCACCAGGAGTAATCTTAACATCAATGATGAAAAATGTTGACGTTGCAGTATTTAACTTAATTAAAGAAGTAACAGGCGGAACATTTAAAGCACAAGTTTATGAATTTGGAATTAAAGAAAATGGAGTTGGAGCAACTCAATTCGAATTCACAAAAGATAAAATTGGAGCAGAAAATCTTAAAAAATTAGATGAGATCAAAGCTAAAATAGTTAGTGGAGAAATCAAAGTAAGCCCAACAAAATAATTAAATAAAATGTTGATTATAACGTACCAACAAAAACAGGAATTACTCCTGTTTTTGTTTTCTAAAAAAGTAAATAATCAATACTAGGAGAAAACATGAGAGCAGTCGATATAATAGAGAGAAAAAGAGATAAACATGAATTAACAAAAGAGGAAATAAAATTTCTTCTAACTGACTATTTAGATGGTAAGATACCAGATTACCAAATGTCATCATTCTTAATGGCAACATATTTTAATGATATGACAGATCAAGAATTACTAGAATTTACAATGACAATGAGAGACTCTGGAGATGTAATATCATTTCCAGATGTAGATAAATACCTTGTTGATAAGCATAGTACAGGTGGTGTAGGAGATAAAGTTACAGTTGTTTTAGCACCAATATTATCAGCATTAGGCATGGGTACTACAAAATTATCAGGTAAAGGACTTGGGCATACTGGTGGAACAATAGATAAATTTGAATCTATACAGGGATTTAAATTTTCTAATACAAGAGAAGAATTAGTAACGATAGCAAATAAAACAGGAATTGGGTTAATGGGTTACAGTGATAAGATAGTGCCACTTGATAAGAAATTATATTCATTGAGAGATGTTACAGCAACTGTTCCAAGTATCCCTTTAATAGCTAGTAGTATTATGAGTAAAAAGCTTGCAATTGAGTCAGATGTAATCATACTAGATGTTAAAGTTGGAGATGGAGCATTCATGAAAGATCCAGATCAGGCAAAAGAACTTGCAAAAAGGATGATACAAATAGGTAAAGGTGCTGGAAAACAAGTAAAAGTAGTGTTAACAAATATGGATGAGCCATTAGGTTATTCAATAGGTAATGCAAATGAAATAATTGAATCTATTGAAACATTAAAAGGGAATGGACCTTCGGATCTTAAAGAAGTAGTGTATACAATTGCAGCATTAGCGCTTAAATCAAAAGGTGAAATAACAACACTTCATGAAGGATGGGCTAAGATTGATAAAGTGATAGAAGATGGAACAGCATTATCAAAATTATCAGACTTTATTACAGAAAGTGGAGGTAATGGAAGTTTAGTAAATGACTATAATTTACTGCCTCAATCACAAAATATGTTAGAAGTATTTGCTAATTCAGAAGGATATGTATCAAAAATAAAAGCAGAAGAAATAGGAAAAGCAGCAATGATAATTGGTGCGGGAAGAGCAACAAAAGAGGATATTGTTGACCATGCAGTTGGAATAAAAATACTTAAAAAAGTTGGAGATTATGTAACTAATGGTGAAAAATTAGGTGAGATATATTACAATGATCCTAAAAATGCTAATAACTCAAAAGAAATGTTATTAGATGCATATGAATTAAGCTCAGAAAAAGTTGAAGTACAAAAAGCAATCATAGAGATAATAGAATAATATAGAAAACAAAGATAAATTTGGAGGCAAAATGGAAATTAATAAATATATAGATCACACATTATTAAAAGCGACAGCAACAAAAGAAGAAATAATTAAGTTATGCAATGAAGCAAAAGAGTATAATTTTTATTCAGTATGCGTAAATAGTGGGATAGTTAAATTTGCAGCTGATCAAGTAAATGGAACAGATGTGAAAGTCGCTGCAGTAGTAGGATTTCCACTAGGTGCAATGTCGGATGCAGCTAAAATATTTGAAGCAAAAAAAGCAATAGAAGATGGTGCTTCAGAAATAGATATGGTTATAAATATTGGTGCTTTAAAAGATAAAGAGTATGACTATGTAAGAAACGAAATTAAAGGAATTAAAGAAGCAATTGGAACGAATGTTTTAAAAGTGATAATTGAGACTTGTTATTTAACAGAAGAAGAAAAAGTAAAAGCATGTGAATTATCATTAGAAGCAAATGCTGATTTTGTTAAGACATCTACAGGATTTGGAACTGGTGGAGCAACGTATGAAGATGTTTCATTAATGAAGAAAATTGTTGGAGATAAAGCTGAAGTAAAAGCAAGTGGTGGAGTAAAAGATTTAGCAACAGCAAAAAAATACATAGAATTAGGTGCAACAAGATTAGGAACAAGTTCTGGAATTGAAATATTAAAAGGATTAAAAGTAGAAGATGGAAAATATTAAGGAGGATCAAAATGGCTGATATAAGTAGAATTACACTTATCGTTTTAGATAGTGTGGGAGCTGGAGAATTACCTGATGCTGATATTTTTGGAGATAAAGGATCGCACACGTTAGGAAATATGGCAAAAGCAACAGGAGGATTAAATTTACCTAATATGAAAAAAATAGGGTTAGGTAATATAACACCTATATTAGGAGTGGATCCTGTAGCTGATTCTGAAGGTGCATATGGTAAAGCAATAGAAGTATCTCATGGAAAAGATTCAACAACAGGACACTGGGAGATAGCTGGAGTACCATTAGAAAGACCATTTCCAAGTTATGAAAATGGATTTTCAGATGATGTAATACAAGAGTTTGAAGAGAAAACAGGAAGAAAAGTAATGTGGAATAGACCATCATCTGGAACAGTTATATTAGATGAATTTGGAGAAGAACAAATAGCTACAGGTAATTGGATCGTATATGGTTCCGCTGATCCAGTATTTCAAATAGCTGCAAACGAAGAAGTAATACCATTAGAAGAATTATACAGAGCATGTGAAATTGCGCTTGATATTTGTAATAGAAAATCACCAGTTGCAAGAGTAATTGCAAGACCATATATTGGTAGCAAAAAAGGTGAATTTAAAAGAACTGCAAACAGACATGATTATTCAATAGATCCACCAAAAGAAACGATGTTAGACAGATTATCAAAAGCAGGAAAAGATGTAGTTGGAGTAGGGAAAACAAGCGATTTATTTAATGGAAAAGGTATAACAGTAAATAAAAAAGCAAATCAAGACAATCTAGATGGTATCAAAAAGACAATCGAAGCAATGAAAGAAGATACTCACGGATTGATATTTACTAATTTAGTTGATTTTGATACATTATACGGGCATAGAAGAGATAGTGTAGGTTATAAGAGAGCATTAGAAGAATTTGATAACTGGTTACCAGAAATACAAAAAGCTATGAGAGATGATGAAATCCTTATAATCACTGCAGATCATGGTAATGATCCAACATATAAAGGATCAGATCATACAAGAGAATTCATACCAATATTAGTTTGTGGTAAGTCAGTAAAACCTGTTAATATAGGAACTAGAAAAACATTTGCAGATATTGCAGCAACTGTTGAAGAAATATTATTAGGAACAGAGAATGAAGGTAGCTTTGCTAAAGAAATATTAGGTTAATGGAATAAAATAAAATTTAAAAGTAGGAGAGATAAAATGAGTGTACATATAGAAGCGAAAGTTGGAGAAATAGCAGAAACAGTATTATTACCAGGGGATCCATTAAGAGCGAAATACATAGCAGAAACATTCTTAGAAAATCCAGTTTGTTACAACAATGTGCGTGGAATGTTAGGATTTACAGGAACATATAAAGGAAAAAAAGTATCTATTCAAGGAACTGGAATGGGAGTTCCATCGATAGGAATATACGTAAATGAACTAATAACTGAATACGGATGTAAAAATTTAATAAGAATTGGAACAGCTGGATCAATGCAAGAAGATGTTAAATTAAGAGATGTAGTAATAGGTATGGCTGCGTCAACAGATTCAAACATTAATAACTTAAGATTTAATGGTGCAAACTATGCTCCAACAGCAAGCCCTAAATTATTCTTGAAAGCACACGAAGAAGGATTAAAAAAAGGACTAAACATAAAAGCAGGAAACATACTAACAAGTGATACATTCTATGGAGACGATCCAGATGGATGGAAAAAATGGGCAAAATTTGGAATTTTATGTGTTGAAATGGAAGCTGCTCAACTGTATACATTAGCTGCAAAATATAATGTTAATGCATTAACAATACTGACAATAAGTGATTCATTAGTAACTGGAGAAACAACAACGTCAGAAGAAAGACAATTAACATTTAATAATATGATAGAAGTAGCATTAGAAAGCGCATTGTCATTGTAATTAATACTATTATTTTAAAAAATTGGAATTTTAAACTATATTTTAGGGAGATAAAATGGCAAAAATAGAACTAACAGATGAAAAAATCAAACAAAAAATAGATGAAGCAATAGAGATTATGGAGAAAGCATATGTACCGTACTCAAAATTCCCAGTAGCAGCTATATTAATAGATGAAAATGGAAAAACATATAAAGGTGTAAATGTAGAAAATGCTTCTTATGGTCTAGGACTTTGTGCAGAGAGAAATGCAATAACATCAGCAGTTACAGATGGTATGAAAAAAATACATTATATTGTAGTTGTTGCAGATACGAAAGGGCCAGTAAGTCCATGTGGAGCATGTAGACAAGTAATCTCTGAATTTTCAAATAAAGACACAAGAATTATAATGTCAAATAAAAATTATGATTATAAAGTGTGGGACGTAGAAGAAATGATACCAGATGCATTTGGGCCAGAAGACTTATAAATTTAAAATAAGATTACTTTAACATTTAAACATAGAGAACACATCAGTAATTATGATGTGTTTTTTTAATCCTAGAATTATTATATTCTATATCTTTGATAAATTTAATAGATACATAAACATGAAAAATACAAATAAAGTTCAATATGAGTAAATAACAGTCGTTTTAAGATTGGATACATATTTTCATTGTTGATATTTTAATAAATTTTTAGTATTGGATCAGTCCCATTTGTTTGATGGAATATTTAGAAAACAAAGTGATGATGTATATAATAGATTGAATGAAGATGATTATTACCAAATATATGGAGATGATTCTGTAATATCTACAGCAAATAATCATTTACAACAAGGTAAAGTATACGCGGAAGTAGGATATAAGAAATCAAGAGCTTTATGGGGAACATACTCAACAGGTATATCGGATACAGAATTAGCAGTAATAAATAAGTCACTTTATGGTGGGTTAGTAGAAGCTAAGAGTAGTGGTATAACAGAGTTTGGAGATAGCAAGTATAGTGGAACATTATATGCAGCGCAAGCAGAGACAGGTCATGGAAGAAATGAATTTCTAGGAACAGGTGGAAGTCTGTATCTATTAAAACATGGAGATGTAATAAAAGATTCAGAAGTGTTAACAGTAGAGGTAAGAAATAAAACAACTGGATTAGTTGAGGCAACAATATCTCTAAAAGAAGGAATAGATTACGAAATTAATGATTACCAAGGAAGAGTAACATTAGTAAAACCATTATCACAATTTGCAGCAGATAGTATAGGAAGTATAATAAAAGATGACTTACAAGATAATGCAGAATACTATTTAATAGCAGAATATGATTATGAATATACAACATCAGAAGCGACAAAGAATATGTCATATGGTGGTAGATTAAAAGGGTGGTTAGGAAGTAACGTAGCATTAGGAACTACATATTCAAAAGAACAAAGAGATGAGTCAAATGACTACGAATTGTTAGGTGGAGATTTAACATTAAAATATAGTCAAGGGACATATCTTAAAGCAGAAGTAGCAAAAACAAAAAGTACTCAAATAGAGAACAATTATATGTCATATAATGGAGGACTAGAATTTTCAGATATAAGAGATACTACAGTTAGTTCAAATGAAGGTACAGCATATTCAGTAATTGGAAATGTGAACTTATCAGATGTAAATAGTAAAGTATTTAGTACATATGGAAATGAACTTCAAGGATGGTATAAAGTTAAAGAGTCAGGATTTTCTATGGGAGCACTTGATGAAGGAAGAGACTCAACACAATATGGAGCACAGTTAAAATTAAAACCAACAACAAATCTTAATATAGTCACAAGATATTCAGAAGATAATAGTGAATCAGAAGATAAAGTAAGTAAAGTAGATACAAGAACTACAATAACTCAAGCAGAATACTTTATGGGAGATAAATTCACATTAACTGGAGCATTAAGTGATGTTAGAGAAGCAACTACAACAAGTGGGGTTAAGACAAAAAAAGAAGCGACATTACTAGCAGGAAAACTAAATTACAAATATGATGATGATTTATCATTGTGGGGAATAGTACAAACAACATTGAGAGAAAAGAATTATACATATAGTCAAATTTATACAGTTGGGGCAAGTAAAGACTTCTTTAAAGATAAATTGAAGTTAAAAGCTGAGTATTCAATTGCGGATAATAAAGACGATAATTTAACAGCTAGAATAGAGTTGAGACCATTTGGATCATATTCAGTATATACAGGATATAGTCTAGTAAATGATAGTGAAGGAAAATCTGACAAAGTCGTATTTGGACAAAACTATCAAGTAACAAAAGATTTTGGAATATATTCAGAACATCAATTGTTGAAAGATCCGGATGCCAGAAGCACTATAGAGGCATATGGAATCAGTTACAAAGTTAAAGACAATTATACATTGGGAATAGCATATCAACAAGGCGTAGTTAATGAGAATGCTGGTGAATCATATAAGAGAAGAGCAGTGAGTTTATCATCAAGTTATGATAAATCAAAATTCAAGTTAACAAATAAATTTGAATATAGAATAGATAATAAATCTAGTTTAAATGAAGAAACATATGTAACAACAAATGGATTTAGTGTACGATTAACAGATTCATTGAGAGGGTTAGCAAACTTTGATTATTCAATATCGAGAGATAGAGAAACAGATGAAACGATAGAGAGATATTCAGAAGCAAATGTAGGTTTTGCATTTAGACCAGTAACAAATAACAGATTAGCAATACTAGGAAGATATAGAAATATACAACAAGAAGATAAGACTAGTAGAACAAATGTAACAGATCAGAAAAAAGAAATATTTGAAGCAGAGGTTAATTATAAATTATCAAATAAATGGTCTATAGGAGGAAGAATAGCCTATAAAGATGCACAAGAATATTATACAACAGAATTAGGAGATACTCTAACAATAGAAAATAGTGCAGCATTATATGGAGTTAGATTAGAGTATGATGTTATGAGAACATGGAGTGGATTACTTGAGTATAGATTCTTAAGAGATAAAACAACAGGAGACTTAAGCCAAGGAGCATTACTTGGAGTGTATAGACGTTTAGGAGATAATCTTAAAGTTGGAGCAGGATATAATTTCTCAAGAATATCAGATGATATTGCAGATAATAACTTCGATGCAAGAGGATGGTTTATTAACATAATTGGTAAGATGTAATAAATATACAGAGAGAGTAATGACTTATTACTCTCTCTAAGTTTATGGAGAAATTGAACTATGGAAGCATAGTATATTTTAATTAGATAAGGAATCCCTTATCTAATTTTTTTATTGAGATTATTTCAATAGAAGACCACAAAAATTTCAGAAAAATTATATAGAAGTAGGCAATTTATGATATAATAAATAATAAAATAATTCAGGAGAAACTATGCTAATAGAGTTGAGAATAGACAAAGAGAAGATAATTAATAATATTGAAAAAATAAGAGAAATTAACAACAATATAATTTGTGTATTGAAAGATGATGCATATGGACTAGGTATTGAAAATGTATTGCCAGTAGTATTGTCGCAAAATATAGATAAAGTTGCAGTTGCGTTTATGGATGAAGCACTAAAGGTCAAGAAAATAATTTCGAAGTATGATCGCCTGAAGACTTCTATAATAACTTTAAATTATGTAGAAAAAGAAATGCTCCAGACTGCATTAAATGAAAATATAGAAATTACAATATATAGTTTAAGTCAGTTAAATGAATATATAAATTATGTAAAACAAGAAATATGCAAAATAAAAATACATATAAAGCTAAATACAGGGATGAATAGGCTAGGATTTGACTTCACCGATATAGAAGAATTGATTAGAATAATAACAAATAATAAATTACAAATAGAATCAATATTTTCTCATATATCAAATGCAGAAAATGATGAACTAACTGAGTCACAAGTAATAAAATTTGAAAGCATGTTACAAATTTTCAATAAAAATAAAATCACATACGGGTATACTCACATTCAAGCAAGTCCACTTTTATTTAAAGGGAAAAGTAAGTATAATTATGACTATGCTAGAGTTGGGATGGCTATATATGGGTTACAACCACTATCAACAAAAGTTAAATTAGAGAATCCAATAAAACTAGTTTCGAAAGTTGTACATATACGAAATGTAAAAAAAGGTGAAGTTGTTTCATATGGTAATAAAAATATGTTACAGCGTGAAACTAAAATAGCAATTGTACCAATTGGTTATGCACATGGGATTCAGAAGCAAATAGAAAAGAAGAAGTCATATGTGCTAATAAGAGGAGAAAAAGCATACATACAAGGTGAAATTTGTATGGATATGATTCTTGTTGATGTTACAGATATAGAAAACATATCAATTCATGATGAAGTAGTGATAATTGGTGAGCAAGGGAAAAATAATATATCACTTCTAAAAATGGCTAATTGGGCAGGGACAATACAGGATGATGTTATAACAAAATTAGATAAAAATATAAGGAGAATATAGAATTTTTCTTTTAAAAATGCTATAATATCATACTATTTGAAGAGTTTTAAATAACAAACAAATAAATATAAAACAAAATCTGAAAAGGAGTTTTTTATGATTTATCCATTAAGGTTCGAAAAAGTATTTATAAAGAAAATATGGGGTGGAAGAGCATTAGAGACAGAGTTAGGAATGACATTACCAGAAAATGAGATTATAGGTGAATCATGGGAAGTGAGTGCACATTCAAATGGAATGAGTATCGTTGAAAATGGAAAACTAAAAGGAAAGACATTACAGGAAGTATATGATACATATAAGTCAGAACTTGTAGGAGAAAAAGTGTATGAAGAATATGGACATTTATTCCCATTATTAATAAAATATTTGGATATCAATGACAGATTGTCGATTCAAGTGCATCCAGAAGATGAGCAAGCAATGAAAAAGCATAATGAACTGGGTAAAAGTGAGTCTTGGTATGTTATAGAAGCGAGTGATGATGCGAAGCTTATTTTAGGGATGGCTGAAGGAATTACAAAAGATCAATTTGTTACAAAAGCAAAAGCAAATGATTTTTCAGATATGTTTAAAGTCAAAAGTGTAAAAGCAGGAGACTTAATAGACATAAATCCTGGAACAGTACACGCATCATTAGAAGGAAGTATTTTAATTGCAGAAATACAAGAAAATTCGGATATTACATATAGAATATATGATTTTGATAGAGAAGAAAATGGAATAAAAAGAGAGTTACATATAGATGAAGCAGCAGAAACAATAGATTTTTCAAAAGATGTTGATGTTGTGAGCACGATATTCAATGAAGGTGAAACAAGAAGAAAAATAGTAGAAAAAAAATACTATACAATAGAAAAAATAAAAATAACATCAGAATTAGAAGATATAAATAACGGAAGCATGATTATCTATTCTATATTAGATGGAGCAGGAAAACTTGAATGGGGAACAGATTACAAAGAGTGTTTACAAATTCACAAAGGCGAGTCATTATTAGTCCCAGTGAATGTAAAAGTTAAATTGAATGGTAATATAGAAATTTTAAGAACAACAATATAGAATGGAGTAATAAAATATGGCTAATGTAAATATATTGAAAGAAGCAAAAAATGTTTTTGATATTGAAATTAATGAATTAGAAAAGTTGAAAAATAAAATTGATGAAAGATTTACAGAATTAGCTAAAATGATAATAGAAACAACAAATAATAAAAATAAAATAGTAATTGCTGGAATTGGAAAATCAGGAATAATTGGTAAGAAAATGGCAGCAACATTATCATCAACTGGAACTACAACAATATTCATGAATGCTGCAGAAGCAATACACGGAGATTTAGGAATAATAGATGAAGGCGATATCGTAGTTATTATCTCTAATAGTGGAAGTTCTGATGAAATAATTAATATAATAGAACCTATAAAAAGAATTGGAGCAAAAGTAGTTGCATTTACGGGCAATGAGAAATCAAAGTTAGGCATTAGTGCAGATTTGATAATAAATATTGGTGTTGAAAAAGAAGCGTGTCCGATGGGGATAGCACCAATGAGTTCTACAACTGCAACACTTGTTATGAGTGATGCTTTAGCAGTTGTATTAATGAAATTAAGAGACTTCAAGCCTGAGAATTTTGCACTTTATCATCCAGGAGGTAGTTTAGGTAAAAGGTTACTACTTAAAGTAAAAGATTTGATGCATGCTGGAGATGAAATGCCAATAGTCAGAAAAGATGAACACATAGAAGATATATTAATGATATTAAGTAATAAAAATATGGGTGCAGTTTGCGTAGTTGAGGATTATAAGCTATTAGGAATAATAACAGAAGGTGATATACGAAGAGCACTATCTAACAAGCAAGAGTTTTTCAACTATAAAGCAAAAGATATAATGACAGAAAACCCAATAACTATAACACAGGATATATTAGCAGTCGAAGCACTTGAAGTTATGGAAAACAGAAAGAGTCAAATTAGTGTGTTACCGGTTACGGAGAAACAAAATAAAAAATTACTTGGAATAATAAGAATACATGATTTGGTAGGTCTTAGATAAAAATTGAAGAGGATAAAAGGTATATTTAATTATGGATAATAAGAATTTACTAAAAGGAACAATGGTCTATACGTTTTCAAATATATTAACAAAAATGGGGTCATTAATATTTTTACCAATTATGACAAGAATTCTGACACAAGAACAATTTGGAATCATTGGTACATTAAGTCCTATAACAACACTTTTTACTGTTCTATTAGGTCTTGGGTTATATAATGCGCAAATGAAAAAATATGTTGAGCTAAAAGAAAACGAGAATGAACTTGGGAGCTATATGTTTACTGTAACAGCTATTGTTATTACTATAAATGCGTTGTTGTTTCTATTTTTACTAACACCAATAGCAGAAAAATGGTTTTCATATATAATAGATTTGAAAACAATAAGTTATAGGCCCTTAATACTAATTTCTATATTCACAGCATTTATCAATGCACTGAATACGTTAGCAATAACATTATTTAGAATGAAAAAAATGTATGTCAAAGTTGCTATTGGTACGTTAATAAGCTTTTTTACCAATTACATTTTAGCAGTTTATTTTATTAAAATATTGAAATTAGGAGTCTTCGGTAATCAAATGGCGAATTTAATAGCAGTGGGAGTATTGCTTATTTATTGCTTCAAAGACTATTTTCTAAAATTCAAATTCAAAGTAAAAAAAGAATACATAGGATATTCTATGAAAAATGGATTACCATTAATCTTCATAGAGTTAACTGATCAAATAGTAAACTTTAGTGACAGAATTGTTTTAGCGAGATTTGTAGATTTAGCAACGGTAGGGTATTATACATTAGCATATACTGCTGGACGAGTATTAACAGTAGTTACAGGTTCATTCGTTAATAGTTGGACTCCGGAATTCTATGAAGCAATGAAAAAAGATCCTCACAATAGGAAAGTAACGAAAAGTATAGAAGACTTCCTAGCTATAATAACAATAGTTTGTGTATTAGCACAATTATTTGCACCTGAAGCAATTATGTTAATATTTCCAAAAAATTATTATAATGCAATACCTTACGTACCAATAATATTAGCAGCTGTTGTAATACAGGCTTTGTATTGTCTAGATTATTTCTTTCATTTTCATGAAAACAGTATCTACATACTTTGGTTTACAGTTTTTGCAATGTTATTTAATTTAGGGTTCAATTTATTACTTATCCCTGGAAATGTTCAACACGGTGCTCTTATAGCATCTTGGACAACACTTATTGCATTCTTATTAAGAGCAGCAATAGAAATGGTTGTAATAAAGAAAAAATACAAAGTAGAATTTGATTATAAGAAGCTCCTAATATATCTATTTATAATAATAAATCCATTTATCTTGTACTTAGCAACAGAAGATTTATCAATAACAAAATTCCTATTGAAGTTATTATATTTGGGAATCATAATGAAGATAATGATAAATAAAGTTGTTGCAGATAAGATACTTTCGATACTTTTTAGAATAAAAGGAAAAATTATAAAAAAATAAAATCAATAGGGGGAGAGTATGAAATTTACAATTTTCACTCCAACATATAATAGAGAAGGTTTGCTAATAAGCCTTTACGAGTCATTAAAGAAGCAGACATTCAAAGACTTTGAGTGGTTAATAGTTGATGATGGGTCAGTTGATAATACTAATGAAACTGTTCAACAATTTATAAAAGAAAATATTTTGAATATATCATATTACTACAAAGAAAATGGTGGTAAACAAAGAGCATACAACTACGCTCTTGATAATGCAAAAGGTGAATTATTCATATGTTTAGATTCAGATGACGAATATGTTTCCAATGCACTTGAGATAATACTAGAATATTGGAAAAAAGTTGAAAAAAATGCTAAAATAGTAGGAATGGGATATCTATCTACATATCCTGATGGATCAACTATAGGAAGCGAATTTCCTAATGATGAAATGGTTGAAACACAATTTAATATTTATAACAAATATAAGGTTACTGGAGATAAAGGACTTATGTTTCGAACTGAAGTAATCAAAAACTATAAGTTTCCAGTATTTGATGGAGAAAAATTTACAACAGAAGCATTAGTATATAATAGAATTGCTGAAAAATACGAAATGCTATATATTAATGAGAAAATAGAAATAAAACAGTACCATGAAGATGGGTTAACTGCAAAATATAATGATTTGTTGCTAAGAAACCCTAAAGGAAATGCACTTTATCATAATGAAAGAAATAAGCACAAAATGATTTTCAAAGAAAAAATATTTAATAATGCAGTTTATTATAAATTTTGTAGAGTAGCAAATTATAGCTTTTCTAAGATGTTTAAAGAGAGTTATTCAAAATTATTTTTCATTTTATCTCTACCAATAGGAATATATATGGATTTGAAAAGGAAGTAGTAAATCAGGAGGAAATTATATGGAAAGAGTTAAAATGTCCACAGATTTAGAGTTTTCAAGAATTGTCCACGGATTGTGGAGGCTTAACGAATGGGATATCTCGAAAGAGCAATTGCTACAATTAATTGAGCAATGTTTGGAAATGGGAATAACAACATTTGATCATGCTGATATATATGGCAACTTCACATGCGAAGAGATATTTGGTGAAGCGCTAAAACTAAATCCTAAAATAAGAGAAAAAATGGAAATTGTTACAAAAACAGGTATTGTATTCAAATCTGAAAACAGACCAGAACATGATGGACATTACTATAATACAACATTTGATCACATAGTAAAATCTGCTGAGAGATCACTTCAAAATTTCGGGACAGACTATATTGACGTTCTTTTAATACATAGACCAGATCCTTTCATGGATCCAGAAAATGTAGCAAAAGCATTTAATCAACTTAGATCAGAAGGCAAAGTCAACTATTTTGGAGTATCAAATTTCACGCAGAATGACTTCACTTTACTTCAATCGTATTTAGATTTTGATTTGGTAACAAATCAAATAGAGGCATCTGTTTTAAAATACGACAATTTTGAAAATGGAACAATTAAATTTTTACAAGAGAAAAGAATAAACCCTATGATATGGTCACCTCTTGCAGGTGGTGAAATATTCACATCACAATCAGAAAGTGCTATAAGGGTTAGAAATGTATTGACTGAAATAGCTAGAAAGCATAATACAGAGAATATTTCTGAGATTGCATATGCATGGTTACTCGCGCATCCAGCAAAATTAATACCGATAGTTGGTAGCGGGAAGATTAATAGAATATCAGAAGCAGTAAATGCACTTAATATAAAACTGACAAGAGCAGATTGGTTTGCAATATTAGATGCACTAGTAGGTCATGAAGTTGCATAATCTAACATAACAGAAGAATATGAAATAATGAGAGGGGAAGAAAACTTATGAAAAAAGATAAAGTATTACTTTTAGTATCGCATTTATTTATAATTTTATTGGTATTCTTTTCAATATCATATTTTAAATTCTCAACAGATAAGCAGGAAATGAAATTCCTAGAATTGATGCTTATGGCAATATATATTTATACATTCGTAACATCAAAGATATTTCTAAATTGGCTTAGCTCATACATGATATTTATTTATACATTATTTTTATTCAATTTCACTAGAGTTTTCTTAGATTTAGTTGAATACAAAGAATTCGGGTGGGCAACAAAATTTAAGAATTATTTCTTCTATTACGAAACAAGAAATGAAATAATAATAATATTTATATTGATATTATTATTTACACACTTAGGATTTTTTATAGGAATATTAAATGAAGGAGATCTGAATCCAAAAGTTTCTTTGGAAAGCAATAAGACATACACCGATATAGGAATGATAATGTTCTTTGTAGCATTGTTACCACTATCGTACAAAATGTTTATTCAAATGAAAATCATACTAAGAGCAGGATACGAAGCGTATTATACAGGGATATTAAAAGGTATAGATTATCCATTTTTTACAAAAGGATCAGGAATGATATTGACTATAGGGTTTCTTATATTTCTTATATCAGTTCCACCAAAGAAAAAATTTGTATTTATTTCAAGCTTATACTTAATGATAAAATTATTAGATTCATTCAAAGGTGCTAGAGCAATATTCTTGACACAGCTACTATTTGTTCTATGGTATTATGCGAAAGTTTATGGGGTTAGAATAAAAACACAAACAATGGCGAAGTTAGTGGGATTTACAATATTATTCTCACAAATATTAGTTTCTGTTAGGAGTAAAAAAGTATTCTCTCTAGATTTGATAAATGGGATATATAATTTTCTGTTTTCACAAGGAGTAAGTTATTTAGTATTAGGATACACAGTTGCAATGAAAGGGCAAATTGTTGGGCAGAGTTCATATCCGTATATCTTACAAGGTATATTTGGATTTAAACCGCAGTCTATGGAAACATTGGCAACAACAAATTCACTGGCGGATAAATTAACATATTTATTAGATCCGAAAGCTTATTTATTAGGTGAAGGGATAGGATCTAACTACATCGCTGAATTATATGACTTAGGAATTATTTGGCTAATAATAATTTCTATAATATTGGGAATTACTATAATAAAGTATGAAAAATATGTTGTTAAATATAGATTTCTACTTATGACAAGTTATTACTTTATTCCAAATTTATTTTATATTCCAAGAGGTTCATTTTTTGGAGATAATCTAATAAAGAATATGTTATTACTAGCAACAATATATATTGGAATAACGGCTTTTAGCTATATTTTTATGAGGATAAAGGAAGATTATGATGATAGAGAAAAAAATACATTACGTTTGGGTGGGTAATGCACCAAAACCAAAAATTTTCTATAAGTGCTATGAATCATGGAAGAAATATCTTTCAGATTATGAGATTATAGAAATAAATGAGAAAAACTTTGATATTACATTACATTTAGAAAAAAATAGATTTTTTAAAGAAGCATATGATCGTAAATTATGGGCATATGTTTCAGATTATATAAGGGCTCACTATTTGTATGAAAACGGGGGAATCTATGTAGATACTGATATGGAAATTGTTAAAGATATAACACCATTACTTAATCATAGCTTTTTTACGGGATATGAAGATGATACACATGTTAGTGTTGGGATATTTGGGACAGAGCCTAAAAGCCCATTTTTAAAAGATGTAATGGAGTTCTATGAAGAAGATATATGGGAATTACCAATATGGACAATTCCTAAAATATTCACATATATTTTAGAAAAAAAATATGGATTAACTGAAAAAAGAGAAAATACATTGAAAGGAGATATAGTAATATATCCTAGAGAATATTTCTACCCATATCATTTTACTGAAAAATATTCAGATGAATGCATAAAGGCAAATACATATGGAATACATTGGTGGAATGATAGTTGGTCAAGCCTTAAGGCAAAGTTATTTTTAGAAAGTAAACACCTGAAGGGTATCAAAAAACTTATAAAAAAAATAAGAATAGTTTTGAGATATTACATAAAAAAATATTAATGACTATAAATAATGACCAGAAATGAAGGGGAGATAAATGTTCTCAAATAAAATAAAGATATTACTATTGATGATTATAACTATGTCGATTACAACAAATATAAACGCGGAAGATTTCAAAATAATGACGTATAATATTTATGGAGGAAGATTAGCTGATGGTGCAAAATTAGGAGCAAATATAAAGGCTGAAAACCCTGATTTTATAGCGTTACAAGAAGTAGATAAAAATACAAATAGAAGTAAATTTAAAGATATTGCATACGACATGTCACAAGCATTAGGATACAATTATTTTTATTTTCAAAAAGCCAGAAACTTTGATGGTGGAGAATTTGGAATTGCATTCATATCTAAATATCCTATTACAAAAATATATACATATGAATTGCCATCAATAGGGTCTGAAAAAAGACAAGTATTAGCTGCAGAAATTGATGAGAAAGTATTTAATTCAAAGATATTACTTATAAATACACACCTTGACTTTAAAGAAGAAATTAAACCAAAAGAAATAGAATCATTATTGAGCATTACAGCAATGTTTGATGCAGATATAAAATTCATGATGGGAGATTTCAATTTACTACCAACTAGTGAGTATTATAATGATATAAGTAAAGATTGGGAAGATAGCTATATGTTAGGATCAAATATAAACGATTTAGACAATGAAAAAAGAAAAGTAAAAAATCCTAGAATTGACTATATTTGGGGTGACTCAAGCAAAAAATGGAAAGTTAAAGAAAGTTATTTCATAAAAGAAACGAATGGGAATAAATGGACAGACCTGAGTGATCATTTACCATATGTTACAGTTTTTTCGATAGAAGTACCTAAAATTGAAATTCCTAAAGTAGAAACACAAAAAGTAGAGGTACCTAAGGAAGATATAAAAGAAGAAAATATAGAAAATTAAGGAGATCCACTATGAAAATTTCACTAATAATGCCGACAATAAACACTTATGATGAATTAGATTTATTTCTAAAAAGCTTATCAATTCAAACATATAAAAACTTTGAATTAATTGTGATAGATCAAAATAATGAGTTGAATATTGTTGATTTGATTGAGAAATACCAAAATGATTTTGATATCAAATATAATAAAAGTTATGAATTAGGATTAAGTTTGAATAGAAATAAGGGCTTATTTATGATGGATGGAGATATTGTAGGATTTCCTGATGATGATTGTGAATATGAAAAAGATACACTTCAAAAAGTAATAAATTACTTTGAAGGCAATAAAGAAAAAAAGATATACTCATGTAGAACACTTGAAAGAGGAAAAGACTACGGGACAGGGAATATGCTTGAAAAGGATACAGAATTAACATATTCGAATATTGAAGATACTGTGAAATCAATAACATTTTTTGTTAATTTTTCAAGAGAAGATATTTCTTTATTCGATGAAAATATGGGCGTTGGAGCCTACTATGGAAGTGGAGAAGAATCTGATTATGTACTAACACTTATGCATAAAGGATTTAAGGGAGATTACTTCGCTAATGATATAATTTATCATCCTGCAAAAAAAGGAAACTACGATGATATAAACAGAGCCTATAGATACGCACTAGGCTACGGTGCATTAGTAAAAAAAGAAGTTAAATATAGAAAAAACTTCACATATATATTTAAATTTATAAAAAAATTATGCAGGAATATAGGTGGTCTTATAGTGACGAAAAATAGAGAATACCATTATACTGTATTAAGTGGAAGAATAAAAGGATACTTTGAATACAAAATGAATTAATAAGGGGTAAAAAATGAAATTTCTTATAAATATGATATTAGCATACATCATATATCCATTCAGGAAACACAGCTTTAAGGGCAGAAATATTTGGATTGTTGGTGGTAATGCAGGAGATCTATATGTTGATAATGGAAGAGCGATATATGAATATTTAAGAACGAAAGAACAAATAGATGGGGTAGAAGTATTTTGGGTAGCAAATGCGAATAGTTTAGTATTTGATAGAATACCAGGAAATGTCTTAGTTAAAGGTAGTATAGATGCATATTTATATTTTATGAATGCAAAAGTAGTATTATTTTCTCATTCAATATCAGCAGATATAGTCCCTAATTTATTTGTAGTCCCATTTATTAATCATTTTCACAAAAAAGTATACAAAGTATTTCTAAACCATGGAACAGTTGGATTTAAAAAAAGACTTCCGATGAAGCCAAAGTTAGAGAAAATAATAGAAAAATTGATCCAGTCATACGATTTAAATATTTGTGACTCAGAATTTGAGAAAGCAATAAAAAGAGACGATTGGAAAATAGATGATGAGAAAATAAAAGTAACTGGTTATCCTCGATATGATAAATTATATGATATAGATGACAATAGCAAATCAATATTATTTATGCCAACTTGGCGTAATTGGATAAGACCAGAAAACACAAAAATTGAAGATACAGAATATTTTGAGAATATTATTGGACTTATAACAAACGATAGACTTACTTCGTATTTAGAAGAACAAGGGATGCAACTTAGCATATACATACATCAACTAATGCAAGCATATTTAGATAATTTTAAAAAAGCTGAACTTAGTAAAAATGTAATAATACTACCTATTGACGCAGATATAACAGAAGAACTTATGAAGGCTGAGTTATTAATAACTGATTATTCAAGCGTTGCGTATGATTTCTATTATATGGACAAACCGATATTATTTTTTCAGTTTGATAAAGAAGAATATCAGCAAAAAGTAGGATCTTATGTAGACTTAGATAATGGACTGTTTGGACAACCAGTATATACAATGGATGATTGTGTTAATGAGATTATTGAAATAAGTAAAAGAAACTTTCGATATGATAAAAAGTATAAAGAAGTAAATGAGAAACTACGAAAAAAATATCTTAAATATGAAGATAAAGAGAACTGCGAAAGAATTTATGAAATCATAAAGGATGGTTTATGTGGAAAATAGAATACACAATGAATTAGTCTCAATTATAATGCCAGTATATAGCGTTGAGAAATATATAAGACAATCTATTGAGTCAGTAATAAATCAAACATATAAAGACTGGGAATTACTTATAATGGATGACTGTTCAAAAGATAGTAGTTATCAAATCATGGAAGAATATGCAGCAAAAGACGAAAGAATAAAGATACATAGGGCAGAAAAGAACAAAGGTGTAGTTAAAGTTAGAAATTCACTAACTCAAATGGCAAATGGAAGATATATTGCATTTCTTGATTCAGACGATCTATGGATGAACGAAAAACTTGAAAAACAATTATTGTTTATGAAAAAACATGATGCAAAAATATCATGTACAGAATACACAAGAGTAAATGAAACAAATGACAGAATTAATGATATAATAGTTATAGAAAGAATAAAGTATTCTGATTTACTGAAAAATAACTATTTGGGATGCTTGACTGTTATATATGATGTATCTGCTATTGGTAAGAGAGAGTTCAAAGAGAGAGATAAGAACGAAGATTATGTCTTGTGGCTTGATATAATAAAAGATGTTAAGATTATATATGGGTTGAAAGAGAAACTAGCGATGTACAGAGTTCTAAGTAATTCTAGATCAAGTAATAAAATTGATGCAGCAAAAGTAAGATGGGAAATATATAGAAAATATGAAAAGTTATCTTTATTAAAATCGATGTACTATTTCACATTTTATGCAGTTAAAGCAGTTACAAAAAATTTAAAAAAGTAAAGAAAGTAGTCAAAAGTGCGAAAAGAAAAATATGATAATATAAATTTATTGAAGTTTATAGCTACAATTTGTGTAATATTAATACATGTTGTATCTGGTGATTTGTATAAATATGGTACTATTTCGAATAGTGATTGGAATATTGCTAATGCAATCAATTCTATTAGTAGAATATGTGTTCCAGTATTTCTTATGGTAAGTGGTGCATTGCTATTAAGTAAAGATGAGAGTATTGAAGACTTCTTCAAGAAAAGATTTCTTAGAATAATCCCGAAATTTTTATTATTTAGTATATTTTATTATTTAATAGACGTGTATTATTTACATCATCAAGTACACAATTTTATTGTAAGTTTATTACAAGGTGAAGTGTTCTATCATTTGTGGTATGTATATATGATTTTAGGAATCTATTTGTTAGTTCCATTTTTGAGAAAAATCATTCACAATATTGAAGATAAATATGTATGGTACTTTTTAATTGTGTGGTTTTTCTTTATGTCATTAATTCCGTTTATAGAATTTGTTACAAAACTGAATTTAAAAATTTATAACCCATTAGGGCAGTACATAGGGTACTTTATATTAGGGTATTATTTGTTAAATACAAGAAAAATAAAACAAATACCACTTATTGTGTTCAATTTAATATTCGCATTATTAACAGTTGTACTATCATATTACTACACAAAAAAAAGTGGAAAACTAGTAGATTATTTTTACAATTATCATTCAATAACAGTTTTCTTTCAATCAATTACAATATATTTAATAGTCATTGGAACTAATTTGACAAATATTTTGGAGAAGGCAACAAAATTAGATAAAATAATAAAAGAAGGATCGAGATTATCATTTGATATTTACTTAATTCATCCAATAATTTTATTATTATTAGAACAAAATATAAAACTTAGAATGAATTACTCATTTTATATAATAATATCATTTACAATCACGGTAATCACATCATATATTATTGCAAAATTGATAGAATTTCTATTAAACAAGAGGAGAAAAAAACTATGGTTATAAGCGGTGTAAGACGAAACTTCACATATTTATATTTTATACTTAACATTGTACTATATTTTGTACTATTAACATTTATTGTAAATACTAATATTGGATTTAAAAATTTGGTTGTATTAGTAATAGCATTGACAATATATTATGTTTCTAACGTATTTAATATGCGTGGAACAAAATATAAGACATATGACATTATGCTAGCGATATCAACAAATATTTTTATGATGATATTTTCAGTATTTTCAGGAGTATTTAGAATAAATGAAGCACTTATAATGTTTGGAACGATTGCTTTGTTTCAAATTGTATTCAAATACATTGTCTTAGTAGGCTTGGTAGAGAAATTAAAAATAATATTTATCGGACAAAATGAGTATACTAATACCTTAAAAGAGAATTTGAAGGAAAGTGATGAATATAACCTTATGGCGGTATTTAATGAGCATTCTCAAGATTTAACAGAAATTATTAATATTGAATACAATCTTATGAAACCAGATATAATAGTTGATTTTACAGATTCGTTGTTAAAAGATCACAAATTGGTTGAACAGTTATTAAAGTATAAATTACAAGGATTGCAGTACTATCACTACATTGATTTTTATGAAGTATTTGAAAGAAAATTACCAGTTGCACATCTTGATCAAAAATGGTTTTTGGAAAATTCAGGATTTGAAATTTATCATAATAATTTCAATTTAAAACTAAAAAGATTATTTGATATAGCATTTTCACTTATTATAGGAATCATAGTGTTGCCAATTATAGCAATATCAGCAGTTATTGTAAAATTAGAATCAAAAGGACCTATATTCTTCATACAAGAGAGAATAGGGGAAGGTAATTTACCATTTAAAATAATAAAGTTTAGATCAATGACGACTGATGCAGAAAAAGATGGTCCACAATGGGCAACTAAGAATGATAACAGAGTGACAAAATGGGGAAAAATAATGAGAGCAACAAGAATAGATGAGTTACCTCAACTGTGGAATGTTATAAGAGGAGAAATGAGCTTTGTTGGACCGAGACCTGAAAGAGAATTCTTCATTCAACAACTAGAGCAAGAAATGCCATATTACAATTTAAGACACACAGTAAAACCAGGACTTACAGGATGGGCACAAGTAATGTACCCGTATGGAGCAAGTGTAGAAGATGCGTACAATAAATTACAGTATGATTTATATTATATAAAACATAACAACACGATTTTTGATATAATGGTTATATTAAAGACAATAAACATTGTTGTATTTGGAAAAGGTAGATAAAGACAAGGAGGTTAATATGTCTAAGAAAATATTAATAACGGGTGGAGCAGGATTCATAGGTTCACATATAGCTGATAAATTTGCTAATGCGCCGGAAGAATATGAAATAATTATAGTTGATAATCTGGTTGGTGGAAGTATTAATAACTTTGATCAAATAAAAAGTAAAATAAAATTTTATAACGTTGATGTTAGAGATAGAAATAATCTTGAAAAAATATTTGTTGATAATGATCAAATTGCATATGTATTTCACCATGCAGCACAAGTAAGTGTTTCTGTATCAGTTGAGAATCCATTATATGATGCAGAAGAGAATATTATTGGAATTGTAAATGTTCTAGATATGTGTGTAAAATACAATGTAGAGAAGATATTATTCTCTAGTACAGCAGCAACTTATGGTGTTCCAAAGTCTTCAGTTTCTAAAGAAACAGATGAAACAACACCAATAGCACCGTACGGATTAACAAAATTGACTGGTGAGAAATACATTCAAATGTATTCAACACTGTATGATCTTAATTACATAATATTCAGATATGCTAATGTTTATGGGCCTAGACAAAGTGCACATGGAGAAGCTGGAGTTGTTTCAATATTTAGTGATAGAATGAAATTGAATCAAGAATTATTTATTGATGGTGATGGAGAGCAAACAAGAGATTTTATTTATGTAAAAGACGTTGCAAATGCGAATTATATCTGTGCAACAGAAAATGTACAAAATAAATTATTTAATGTATCAACAAATGAAAAAACATCAGTAAATGAACTATTTAATAGTATGAAAAAACACTTCAATTATCCAAAAAATGTTAACTATAGAGATGCGAGAATTGGTGATATAAGAGATTCGAGACTTGATAATACAGAATTAAAAACAAACACATCATGGTCACCAAAATACAATTTAGATAGTGGATTAAAAGAATACGCAGAATAATAAAAGTTTGAAATAAAAGAAAATGGAGATGAGATGTACTTAAAAGCTTTAGAACTCAATGGTTTTAAATCATTTGCAGACAAGACATATATAGAATTTAATAAAGGGATAACATCAATAGTAGGACCTAATGGAAGTGGAAAGAGTAATATATTAGACGCTATTTTATGGGTGTTAGGAGAGCAAAGTTATAAAAGCATAAGAGCAAAAGAAAGCTCAGATGTTATTTTTTCTGGTGGGAAAAATAAGAAAGCAAAATCAATGGCAGAAGTTAGTTTACATATTGAAAATAGCGATAGATATTTGGATATTGATTTCACAGAAGTAAAAATAACTAGAAGAATATACAAAAGTGGAGAAAATGAATATTTAATAAACAATAGAAAAGTTAGATTGAAAGATGTAAATAGTTTGTTTATGGATACTGGGATCGGGAAACAAGCATATTCAATAATTGGACAAGGAAGAGTGGAAAGAATAATAAGTTCTAACCCTAAAGAGTTAAAAGAAATAATTGAAGAAGCAGCTGGTGTAAAAAGAGCAAAATATGAAAAAGAAGATTCAGAAAAAAAATTAAAAGAAGTAAAAAATGAAGTTGATAAGATTGAGTATGTAGAAAAAGAGTTACATAATAGAGTAGATTATTTAAGAGACGAGAGTAAAAAAGCAAGATTGTATAGAACTTTAACAACAAGAATTGATACACAAAGATACATGGTATTAGAATATACAATAAATGAAAAAAAAGACCAAAAAGAAAATTATGATAAAAAAATAAATGAATTGGATAAAAGTATAGAAATAATACAAGAAGAATTTTCTGAAAGACAGTCAAATTTATCGAATGTAAATGATAAACGTGAAAAAATCTACGCAAAAGTAGAAGAAGAAAAAGAAAGTAATATGCTATTATTTAAGTCACTAGAAGATTTAAGATTAGAGTTAGCTAATATAAAAAATAAATCATCAAATCTTGATACAGAATATAATGAAAAACAAAAAAGAAAACTAGTATTAGAAGAAGATATAACAGGAAAATCAGCAATATTAGAAGAGTCAAAGAGAGAACTAGAAAATATAAAAAATGAATTATTATTTAAAGAAAAAGCAAAAAAAGAAGTTGAAAAAGAAGTTGTTGAGTTAGAAGAAAAAAGAAGTAATACAATAGAAAATATAAGAAATAAAGAGAATCAAAATAGAAATTTTGAAGTTGATAAGATTAAGTTGAATGCTGAAAATGATGATTTAGAAAAACGAATTAACTTAGCAAATGTTAGAATTAACACAATTTCATTAGAAAAAGTTGAATTAGAAAAAGATTTTGTTAGAGTTCAGGACGAGCTCGCGAAAGCTGAGAAAGTAAATGAAACTAATCTAGAAGAAAAAGATAAATTAAATGACAAAATTAGTGAAACTGAAATAAAATTAAAAGAGTTAGAAATAGAAAAAAATAAAGAAACTAACAATTTAAATGAAGAAAAATATAAAGAAGAAAATTTACTTTCGAAAGAAAGAGCAAATAAAAATATTATAGAAAACAATGAAACATTTGCACGAAGTATAAAGTATATTTTAGATAAAAAAGAAAATGGTGTAATCGGGGCCTTCATTAATCTCATTGATATACCTGAAGGATATGAAGATGCTATTCAAGTATTATCAGGAGGTTCGTTTCAAGATATTGTGACAAAGACAACAGGTGTTGCAAAGAAATGTATTGATGAGTTGAAAGCAAAGCAAATAGGAAGAGCATCATTCTTACCAATAGAGAGCGTTAAGGTAGGAAAGATTAATAATGACTTACCAAAAGAAAAAGGGGTTATTGGATATGCTAGAAATATAGTGAAATATGATACCAGTATATCTAGAATTGTAGAGTTTATATATGGAAATGCAATAATCGTAGAAAATTTAGAAGTGGGAACAGCATTACTTAAAAAAGGATATAATGACAGAATTGTAACACTTCAAGGAGATATAATAACATCTCGTGGAAGAATGACAGGTGGTCATTTACAGAAACGAAAAGATGAAATGATTGAAAGAAAGAAAGAGCTTAGCAGCATTAAATTAAAGCTGGAAACAATATTTAAGAATAAAGAAATAGTATCTTTAAAAATAAAAGAAATAGAAGATGGAATATCTAAATTAAAGTCAACAATAGAAAAAGATAAAGTAGAATTTGATAAAATAGACAACAACTATAAAGACTATAATAAGCACTTCGAAGAAAAACGAATAGAGTTTAATAAGTATAGTAGAGAATTAAATACTCTTATTTATGAGGAAAAAGATAATACAGAATTTATTGAGAAACAGGAAAACAAAATAAAAGAAAACAAAAAGATACTGAATAACGTAGACTACTCAATAAATGAGAATAACAAACTTCTAGAGTTATTGAATAAAGAATTAACAGTCATTGAAAGCTCAAGTGACTTAGCTAACAAATTAAGTGAATTAAATATAGAATATGCAATTTTGAAAGAGAAGTATGATAATTATGATCAACGGTATACTGAAATAAACGATGATTACACTAAACTTGTTGATGAGAAACAAGAAATTGATGATTTTGAGAGAGATAAAGACAAAGAAAAGTTAAATTTAGATAGCCAATATCAGGTGAAATCAAGAGAAATAGAAGAGAAAAGTACTAAGAATGATAATTTAATGATTCAAATTAGAGAGAATGAAAAGAAAATAAAAGAATTTGAGACTCTGGAAAGATCATTGATATCAGATGTTAAAGATATTGAAACAAAAATAATACTTCAAAAAAATGAACACGAAAAATTAATAGAAGCAGTATCAAAAGTAGAAAAAGATATAGAATATCTAGAAATTGAATTAGAAGACGTAAATGTTGAAGAAGTCTTGCAAGATGTGGATTACAAAGCACTCACGGAAGAAAATGAATTTCAAGCAATAAGACGAAAGTTATCTATGAATGAAAAAACAAGAATGGATATTGGAAGTGTAAATTTAGCATCGATAGAAGAATTTGATAAAGAAGAAAAAAGATACAATGAATTAGTAGATCAGAAAAGAGATCTATTAGAAAGTAGAGAATCACTATTAGAACTCATAAGAAATATAGAAAAAGATATAGTATTTAAATTTACAAATGCATTTGAAGAAATAAATAAAAACTTTGAATACATGTGCAAAGAGATACTGAATGGGGCTCGGGGAGAAATTAAGATAAATGATTATGAAAATTTACTTGAAACTGGACTAGAACTTAGTGTAAAATATAAGAATAAACCAGAACAAACTTTAATGTTACTATCAGGTGGAGAAAAATCGATGTTAGCAGTATCGTTTATAATGGCAATATTTATGTTTAAGCCAAGTCCGTTTACATTCTTTGATGAGATCGAAGCGGCACTTGATGAAACTAATACTAAAAAAATAGTAGGCTTACTAAATGGATTTATAAGTAAGTCACAGTTTATACTAATAACACACAATAAAGAAACTATGAAAGGTTCTCATAGATTATACGGTGTTACAATGAATAAAGAGATTGGAGAATCGAGAATCGTATCTGTTGATGTGTAATGGTTATTTAAAAGAAGAGAGGTTAATATGAAAAAATTAGTATTATTGATTATGGCAATATTATTTTCAACATTGTCAATATCAGAAGTAGATTACAAGGAATTATTAAAAGATTATCCATACAAAAATAGTGCGGTTCAAGCAACGGTACTAGGAACTCCTAAAAAAGATTTTTATGTATTTAAAGATCCAAAAGGACCTAAAATAGGAGTTGTTAAGACAACAAAAAAAATCCCGGATGTCCTCAGACAATGGGAAAACTATGAATATGGAATTTGGAAACAGAAGGAAAAGGCTCCATTGATGGTAATCATATCAGGGACAGGATCACTATATAACGGTTCATATGCATTATATATGGCAAATGTATTCTATGATAGAGGTTACAATGTATTAACATTCAGTTCAACAAGTACACTACCTTATATTGTTAGTCAAAGTACCAATTCGTATAGTGGAAATATGACAGATGAAGTATATGATCTTTACGATATAATTGCAAATGAAATAGGAAAGCAAAAGAAAGATGGAATGGATGTATCTGATACATATATTGGTGGATTTAGTTTAGGGGGATTTCAATCTCTTAAAATTCATGAATTAGATTCACAGAAAAAGAAAATAAATATAAAGAAATCTTTACTACTTAATACTCCAGTAGATATTTTAACATCATCAAAAATACTTGATAATTATCTAGTAAAAAATGGTATTTATGATGCATCTACACTTGAAAAGTATATTGATACTATATTTAAAAAAATATTATTCGACGATTCTATTCAAATGAAAGATATGAATCCTGAAAACATACAAAACATATTAGCAAGATCAGAATTAGGAGATAAAGATTTAGAAGTAATGATAGGATTGCTATTTAGATTCTACTCTGCAAATATGACTTTTTCAGGAGAAATGTTCGAAGGAAAAGGAGATAGGATATTAAAAGGAAATAAACCGCCTAAGCGTTTTGATTCTTTAACTAATTACTTTTTAGAGGGGTTATCAGTATCATATGCAGAATATTCGAAAGATATATTATATCCATATGTAAATAAAAGATTGAGCACAAATACTTACACATATGAAAAATTTAAAGAAATGTTTTCACTAAAATCAAGTAGTGATTTTATAAAAGCAAATGGAGACAATATAATTTATTTAACATCAGCAGATGATTTGTTGATGACAAAAGAAGATTTTGCGTATGTTAATTCAACTTTTAAAAATAAAATAATATTACCGTATGGTGGTCACACAGGAATTCTATGGCATAAAGAGGTTTCTAAATTGATGGTTGATAAGTTAGAAGAAGGAGGTACAAAATAATGAAAAATAAAATTATAATTCTTCTATTTGCTTTCTCGTTATCAGTATTATCTTATTCGAATTCAACTAATCAAAAAGAAAATGTAATGGATTCGGCAACACTAGAGGAAATTATAGTACAGGATATAAATGATAACATGTATTTCGATATAGAAGATAATGTAGATCCAGAATATAGTTCTAAAAATTATGATGAGTATATTATAAAAAATGAAAATAGCAAACTAGAAGCAGTTACTGTGGAAAGAGATGAATATGGTATAATTGCAAATAGTATAACAAGTCTTGATGAAGATTATTTGATTTCAGATAGGGTATTCGAATTTACAACTGTTGATGATAGTTTAGGAGCATACAATAGAAGAATGTATGCAATAAATACACAATTAGATGATAAAATTTTATATCCAATTTCTAGAGTTTACAAACATATAGTTCCTAAACCAATTAGAACAGGAATAAGTAATTTTTCATCAAATTTTTCAGAAATACCTACAACAGTTAATTCATTATTACAGTTAAAATTTGGGAAAGCACTTAATTCAGCCGGACGATTTCTAATAAATTCAACAATTGGATTAGCTGGAACAATAGATGTTGCTAAAAGTTTTGGACTTAAAAAAGATCCAGAAACATTTGGAGATACATTAGGATATTATGGAGTCTATTCAGGTTCGTACTTAGTCTTGCCTATATTAGGTCCATCAACAGTTAGAGATACAGGTGGAATGTTTGTAGATAGTGCTATGACTATGCCAGTAAAAGCTTTTGTTTATGATAAAGCACTTTATGACACTAATATATTGGATCAAGAATTAACAGGACCAATTGAAGCAACTATAAATGGAATAAATACAAGATCGCTATTAAGTATAAAGTATGGAGACTTAAATTCACCATTTGAATATGATTTAGTGAAAGCATTATATTTTAATTATAGAAAATTACAAATAATCAAATAACATAAGAGGAAAAACCATTTCACACTTGAGATGGTTTTTGTTTAGGTGAAAACATAAGAAAGGGTGAGTAAAAGTGGATGATAAAATAAAAATAAAAGGTGCAAGGGAACACAATCTTAAAAATATTGACATAGAGATACCAAAAAATAAATTTGTTGTAATAACTGGAGTTTCAGGAAGTGGTAAATCATCATTAGCATTCGATACAATTTATTCAGAAGGACAGAGAAGATATGTTGAAAGTCTATCTGCATATGCAAGACAATTTATTGGTCAAATGCAAAAGCCAGAATTAGACAGTATAGAGGGGTTGTCACCAGCAATATCAATTGAGCAAAAAAGTGTTTCGAAAAATCCAAGATCAACAGTTGGTACAATGACAGAAATTTATGACTATATGAGATTACTATGGGCACATATCGGAAAAGCACATTGCCCAATTTGTGGAACAGTAGTTGAAAAGCAGACAATAGAAGAAATAGTAGACACAATAATTGAATCAACAAAAGAAGCAGATAAATTAATATTACTAGCACCTGTTGTTGTTGATAAAAAAGGAACACATAAAAATTTATTCCTCAATTTACAAAAAAAAGGATTTCAAAGAATAAGAGTAAATGGGGATACGCTTGATCTAAATGATTCTATAGAACTTGATAAAAATAAAAGACATACAATAGAAGTAGTTGTGGATAGATTAAAAATAAAGAAGACTGACAAAGAATTTTTAAGTAGACTAGGTGAGGCAATTGAAATTGCTACAGGGTTATCAGAAGGTCAAGTTATTGCTAATATAAACGGAAAAGATAGTAAATACAGTGAGAATTTTTCTTGTTCAAATCATCCGGAAGTAGTATTCCCAGATGTTGTACCAAGACTATTCTCGTTTAATGCACCATATGGAGCATGCGATTCATGTAATGGATTAGGTACGACACTTGAAGTTGATGAAAACAAATTGATAATTGATGAAAATTTATCACTTTATGATGGTGGAATAGCTATACCAGGGGCATCTACAAAAAAAGGATGGAACTGGGAATTATTTATGACAATGGCAAAAGCGTACAAAATAGATGTTAATAAGAAAGTAAAAGATTTAACTAAAGATGAAAGAAATACAATATTCCATGGAAATAGTAAAGAATTCAAATTTAAATGGACAGGGGATAGTTTTTCGTACAATGGAAGCAGGTCATATGAAGGAATTGTAAAAAATCTTGAAAGAAGATATTACGAGACAAATTCAGATTCTATGAAAGAGGAAATAGAGTCTAAATATATGATAGAAAAAACTTGTAAAACATGTAGTGGGAAGCGTCTTAAAGATGTTGTTCTTGCAATAACAGTAAATAATAAAAGCATACATGACTTAACAAGTATTAGTATAAATGAAGCATTGGAATTCTATAATAAAATGGAATTAACAGAAAAAGAAAAGCAAATTGCAACTGAAATACTAAAAGAAGTAAAGGAAAGACTATCATTTATGATAAATGTTGGATTAGATTACTTAACATTATCTAGAACAACAAAGACATTATCAGGTGGGGAGTCACAAAGAATAAGGTTAGCAAGCCAAATTGGTAGTAGATTGACAGGAGTAATATATGTACTAGATGAGCCGAGTATAGGGCTGCATCAACGAGATAATGAGAAACTACTTGCAACATTAAGAGATCTAAAAGAGATAGGGAATACTTTAATTGTTGTAGAACATGATGAAGACACAATGAAGGAATCTGACTATTTGATAGATATGGGACCTAATGCAGGGATTCATGGTGGTGAAGTAGTTGCACAAGGAACACCTAAGCAAGTTATGAAAAGTAAGAAATCATTAACGGCAAAATATTTAAATGGGGAAATAAAAATAGAAGTTCCTAAAGAGAGAAAAAAATCAGAAAAGAAAATAATATTGAAAAATGCAAAAGGAAACAACTTGAAAAATGTAACGATTGAGATACCTTTAGGAGTATTTACAGTAGTTACAGGAGTTTCTGGAAGTGGAAAATCATCATTAATAAATCAAACATTATTTCCTGAATTACATAATAAATTGAATAAAGGTAAAATGTACCCGCTAGAACATGGTGGAATTGAAGGAATTGAGCAATTAGAGAAAATAATAGACATTGATCAGTCACCAATAGGAAGAACTCCAAGATCAAATACTGCGACATATACTAAATTATTTGACGATATAAGAGATTTATTCGCTCAAACAAAAGATGCAAAAATACGAGGATATGACAAAGGAAGATTCTCGTTTAATGTTAAGGGTGGAAGATGTGAGGCTTGTGGAGGAGCAGGAATTAATAAGATAGAAATGAATTTTCTTCCTGATGTTTATGTTGAATGCGAAGTTTGTAAAGGAAAGAGATATAACAGAGAAACATTAGATGTACATTATAAAGGAAAAAATATTTCAGACGTATTAAATATGTCGGTTGAAGAGGCGTATAGTTTCTTTGAAGCAATACCGAGTTTGCAGAGAAGACTCCAAACACTCATTGATGTAGGGATGGATTATATTAAATTGGGTCAACCTGCAACAACACTTTCGGGTGGAGAGGCACAGAGAATAAAACTGGCTTCAGAGTTATCAAAAATTTCTAGAGGGAACACAATCTATATACTTGATGAGCCTACAACGGGATTACATTTTGAAGATATAAGAAAATTATTACTAGTATTGGATAGATTAGTAGAAAAAGGTAATACGGTTCTAGTAATAGAACACAATCTAGATGTTGTTAAATGTGCAGATTATATTATAGATGTAGGTCCGGAAGGTGGTCATAAAGGTGGAAAAATTATAGCTACTGGAACACCTGAAGAAATTGTAAAAGTCAAAAAATCATACACTGGACAGTTTTTGAAAAAATATTTATAATATAAGAGTATCCAAAGAGAATTATAAGCGATTTGTGAGATAATATATTCAAGAATATATTTAAAAGAGGAGAAAAAATATGAAAAAAATAATTTTATTAATAACAATGGCTGCAGTAGTTGCTTCATGTAATATATATAATGAAGGTAGATTAATGGTTCCAGAAGCTATTGTCCAAAACAAAGTTTCTAAGAGCTTTCCGATAACTAAAAATTATATTTTAGCAAAAGGAATTATAGAAAAACCACAAGTATCATTCAAAGAAGATAAAATGCATCTTAATGTCAACTATACACTTTCTAGTTTAGGTGAAGAGCAAAAAGGGAGTATGAAAATAAGTAGTGGAATAAAATTTGATGACACTACTAAAGAAGTATATATGGTGGGACTTAATATTGATGAAATAACAAATGAACAAGGAGCTAAATTAGATGACACTAAAGTAGCTATTGCATTAAAACAAATCATTTCAAACTATATTGAAACACAACCAGTGTACAAATACGAAAATGAAGATGGCAAAAAATTAAACATAAAAAATATTATAATAGAAAATGGAAAATTATACGTACAGACAAAATAAAAGAGTGATTTTCATAAATTTTAGGAGGAATGATGAAGATAAAACCACTAGGTAAAAGAGTATTAATTGAACAAACGAAACAAGAAGAAGTAACAAAAAGTGGAATTGTATTGCCAGGAACAGCCTCAAAAGAAAAACCTATAATTGGTGAAGTAATAGCAGTAGGTACAGAGGTTAAAGAAATAAAAAAAGGGATGAATGTTATTTTTGAAAAATATTCAGGAACAGAAATAAAAGATGAAGAGAGAAACTTTTTAATATTAGAAAGCAAGGATATTCTAGCAATTGTAGAATAATACATAAATATAAAACGGGAGGATTATATGTCAAAAGTAATAAAGTTTCATGAAGATGCGAGAAAAGCACTTGAAAAAGGAGTAGATACATTAGCGGATGCGGTTAAAATAACTTTAGGGCCTAGAGGAAGAAATGTTGTTCTAGATAAAGGTTATGGAATGCCTCTAATAACAAATGATGGTGTAACAATTGCAAAAGAAATAGAATTAAAAGATCCATTCGAAAACTTAGGTGCACAAATCGTAAAAGAAGTTGCAACAAAGTCAAATGATGTAGCGGGGGATGGGACTACAACTGCAATAGTTTTAGCACAAGCATTGATAAAAGAAGGATTAAAAATGGTTGCATCTGGAGCGAATCCTGTATTTTTAAGAAAAGGTATGGAAAAAACATCAAAGAAAGTAATAGAAGAATTAGTTAAAAGATCAAAAAAAATAAAAGATAATAAAGAGATCGCACAAGTTGCATCTATCTCAGCTGGATCAGAGGAAATAGGGCAGTTAATAGCACAAGCAATGGAAAAAGTTGGAGAGTCAGGCGTTATAACTGTTGAAGAAGCAAAATCACTTGATACAACATTAGAAGTAGTTGAAGGAATGCAATTTGATAACGGATATTTGTCACCATATATGGTATCTGATAGTGAAAGAATGATAGCGGAACTTGACAATCCATTTATACTAATAACTGACAAGAAAATCTCAAGTATGAAAGAGCTATTACCAATATTAGAAAAAACAATAGAAACAGGAAGACCAATGTTAATAATTGCAGAAGATGTTGAAGGGGAAGCGCTTGCAACATTAGTTGTAAATAAGTTAAGAGGAACACTAAACATAGTTGCTGTAAAAGCACCTGCATTTGGTGATAGAAGAAAAGCAATGTTAGAGGATATTGCAATATTAACAGGTGGAGAAGTAATATCAGAAGAAAAAGGAATTAAATTAGAAACAGTAGATATTAACCTTTTAGGTCAAGCTAAAAAAATAAAAGTGTCAAGAAATAATACTGTAGTTGTTGATGGATTAGGTGCAAGTGCAGTAATAAAAGGAAGAATAGCACAATTGAAACTTCAAATAGAAGAGACAACATCAGATTATGATAGAGAAAAATTACAAGAAAGATTAGCAAAAATTTCAGGAGGAGTAGCTGTTGTAAAAGTTGGAGCAGCAACTGAAACTGAAATGAAAGAAAGAAAATTAAGAATTGAAGATGCATTAAATGCAACTAGAGCAGCGGTTGAAGAAGGTATTGTGCCTGGTGGAGGGACTATATTGGTTCAGATAGCGAAAGCAATAGAAAACTTTAAATTAGATGGTGAAGAAGGATTAGGTGTAGAAATTGTTAAGAAAGCATTGTATTCACCATTGAGACAAATAGTTGTAAACTCAGGTGTTGATGCAGGCGTAGTAATAGAATATGTTAAAAATGCAAAACAAGGAATTGGGTATGATGCAGCAAAAGAAGAATACGTTGATATGATAAAAGCAGGAATAATAGATCCTGCAAAAGTAACAAGATCAGCATTACAAAATGCAATTTCTGTATCTTCAGTTTTATTGACAACAGAAGTTGCAATAGCAAATGAAAAAGAAGAAAATCCATCAAATGGTGGAATGCCTGGTGGAATGATGCCTGGCATGATGTAAATATGATAAAAATCCAGTTTGTAATATAACTGGATTTTCACTTTTAATATTATAAACAAATATTTTACAAAAAACACAAAATATAGTATAATAAAAGCGTATTTAAGTCTAGAAGGAGCTTAATTAAATGGCTAACATAAAAAGAGAAAATAAATTAATAAGAATGGCAGTTATAACAGCTACTATTATAGCTGTGTTGTTCATTTTAAAAGGACCTTTTGTAAATTCTTTAAAGTTATTTGATGGTCTTGTGAATTCAATGAATAATAAACTTGTGAACGTAAGAAGTACAATATATAAAAAAGAATTGGAATTTAAAGAGAGAGTCAGTAACATAAATTATTTAAATAGGTATACAGAAAATTATGAACGAATGAATGTTGATCTTCAAAAAGAGAAGATGAAAGATGTAGAAATGAAAAATCTTATAACAGAAAATCAAAATTTAAAAAATATGCTTGCATTAAGACAGCAATCACCACAAGAATACATAGCAGTTAATGTAGCTCTTGTTGAGAATATTAATGAATCAGAAAGAATATTTATTGATAAAGGAAGTAATGATAATATAATAAAAGGATTACCAGTTTTATACAATGGAATTCTAATAGGTAAAATAGGTGAGGTAAATCAAAATTTCTCTGAAGTAATACTTGTTACAAGTAAAAACTCTAGAATAAGTGTAACACTTAATGGTGGAGAGACACAAATACTAAGAGGAAATGGAAATGGAACATATTCTATATTTAACTATAACGGGAATGGAACAGAAGTTGTTCAACGGTTTTACAAGGTTGAAACATCAGGTATCAGTGATTTGTTTCCAAAAGGTATAGCAATTGGAAGTTTTTATTTGAAAGATATGAATTCTTATAAAAAAACAAAAGAGCTTATATTCAAACCACCTTATAAGTTAAATGATATCAAACAACTTATGGTATATAAATTTGATAATAATAAGTTGTTGAAAGATAATATATTACAAAATCAAGAAATACAGCAGCAAATTGAAAAGAACAAACAGTATATTAAGGATAATTCTAATATTCAAAATTAGTTAAATAGGAGGAAATATGAGAAGGTTAATTTTAATAATATCAATGATGTTAGTGTCAATCGTGTCATATTCAAAAGATTTTTGGGAAAAGGATACATTTACAGTGAGTGTTACAGAAACACTAAAGATAAATAAATCATCAAAAGTTAAGAAATACACAATGACATATGATAATGGGACACTTAAACTAGTGATCTCTTCACCAACAATTAACAAAGGAGAGATATATACATTTACTCAAAATAAAAAGACAATTTATTACCCATCACTAAAACAAACAGTAACACAGACACTAAATGAAGATGAGGCGAATATTTTAAGCCTGCTTAATAAAATTAGAAAAATTAAAGATAAAAATAATCAAACAATTAATGGTGATAATTTTAAATTCTCAAAAGAATGGCTAACATCAGTTGAAAGTAAAGGATACACTGCTAATTTCAGTGATTATGTATCTTCTGGAGAATACAAATACCCTACAAAAATATCAATTAAAGATGGTAATTCACAAATAATATACACATTTTCAAGTTTTAAATAATAAATAGGGACCTCTAAAGCAAAGGAAATCATGAAAATAATAAAAACTGAAGGTATTATTTTAAAAAAGAAAGAAATAAATGAAGCAGATGTAATAATAACGATTTTTACGAAAAATTTTGGTAAAATAGATTCTATTATTCACGGGATAAGAAAATCGAAAAGAAGAGAAAAAAATGTAATAAATCCAATGAATGTTTCTGAAATTTCTATGTATCAGAAAAATAGTTATTACACAATTAAAGATATGGAATTAAAGAAAACTTTTTTAGAAATAAGTAAAGATATTGAAAAATTAGAAGTAGGATTTTACTTTTTAGATACAATTAATAAAATTTATGAATATAATGATGTAGATGAGGAATTTTATGATAGAATAGTTAATATTTTTGATTATTTGGACAGAAAAGAGATTACTAATTCAGCAGAGAAATACATTATGGTAACTCATTTTCTGAGAAGAATAATGATAGAGCAAGGTATATATGAAGAAAGTGATATAATGACTTATTTTTCAAAAGACCTGTTAGAGATATACAAACTCATAGAAAGTAAAAGTAAAATAAAAGAAAGAGTGGGAAATGAGCTTTCAAAAATAGCATTAATTTTAGAAAAGGTTATAAATGAAGAATTACAAACAAAATTGAATTTAAAAAAATTTATTATAGGAGAGATTTAAATGAATAAAAGTAGAGTAGTGGATTATATTGATGTAGAAATGATAAACTTGGATCTTAAAGCAAAAACTAAAAGAGATATTATAAAAGAGTTATTAGAAAGTATCAAAGAGTCAAAAAAAATAGTAGATTATGATAAATGCCTTTCTGACTTATATGCAAGAGAGGAACTAGGAACAACAGGGATTGGTAAAAATGTAGCACTTCCACATGCCAAAACTGAAGGAGTAACAGATTTATTAATTGGAATTGGGGTTTCAAAAAATGGTATAAATTATAATTCAATTGATGAAGAAGATGCAAAAATATTTTTCATGTTTTTATCACCAAGTGGCGAAACGCAGGAATATTTAAAAATTCTTGCTAGAATATCTAGATTAATAAGAGAAAATGATTTTAGAACAAAAATTATAAATGCAAAAACAACATCAGAGTTGTTAGATGTTATAGAGAAAGCAGAAAAATAATATATAAGATGAGGGAGACTGTATGAAATGTCCTTTTTGTGGAAGCGAAGAAACAAAAGTTGTAGACAGTAGAACATATCTTGATGGGAATTCAATAAAAAGAAGAAGAGAATGCGAAGACTGCCAAAAAAGATTTACAACATATGAAAAAATAGGGGATTTAGCATTATATGTGCTAAAAAAAGATGGAGTTAGACAAGAGTTTTCTAGAGAAAAAGTATACAGTAGTATAATTAGAGCTCTTGAAAAAAGAAAAATTGATAGAGAAAGAATTGAAGAAAGCGTTGATAAATTAGAAAGAGAAATCTTGACGAAATATTCTGGTGAAATAAAATCTAGCGATTTAGGAAATGCAATTATGACTTATTTATTGGATTTAGATGAAGTTGCATATGTTAGATTTGCTTCAGTATATAAAGAATTTAAAGATTTAGACAACTTTATAAAAGAGATAGACAAGATAAGAAATGACAAAAGAGGAAAAATAAAATAGTAGGTGATAATATGAATAAAAAGACGATGTGGCTAGTATTTAATACTCTTTTTATTAGTTTTCTGATTATTATGGGAATTCAAATAATTCAAGTAAACTTGAAAAAAAGACAATTAGAAAAAGAAATTGCTGAAACACAACTCAAAATTAACGAAGAAAATAAGAAAAAAGATCAAATAAAAAATGATATGAAAAAATACACTGAAGCAGAAAAATTAGAAAGAATAGCAAGAGACAAGTTGAATATGAAAAAAGAAGGAGAAACTACATACAAAGTTATTGAAAAATAATATAAAATAAAAGTAGGAGACTTGAAATGAATAAAAATTTAGCATTTGATTTAGCACGGGTTACTGAAGTAACAGCAATGGCAGCTTATAAGTGGATAGGATTTGGTGATAAGAATAAGGCTGATAATGCAGCAGTATTAGCTATGAGAGAAATGTTAAATGATTTACCTATTAGTGGTGAAATTGTCATAGGTGAAGGAGAAATTGATGATGCTCCGATGTTATTTATTGGAGAAAAAGTTGGAAATGGTGAAAACAATATAAAAATTGATATAGCTGTTGATCCTATTGAAGGTACGAGAATGGTCGCAATGGGTCAAGACAATGCGATAGCAGTGATAGCAATGGCTAAGCAAGGCACATTTCTTAAAGCACCTGATATGTATATGGAAAAAATTGTAGTAGGACCTGAATATTCAGATTATATTGATTTATCTATTGGAATAGAAAAAAACATAGATATAATTATAGAAAAAACAAAGAAAAGATATGAGGATATAAAAGTTGCAATATTGTATAAAGAAAGGCATTTTAAAATAATAGAAGTACTCCAAAAAAAAGGTGTTAGAGTTTTTTGTTTACCTGATGGCGATGTTCTAGGTTCTATAATGGCAGTTTCATTTGAAAGTGATATTGATATTCTTTATGGTATTGGTGGTGCACCCGAAGGAATTGTTTCAGCTGCAGCAGTAAGAGCATTAGAAGGAAATATGCAAGCAAGATTACTTTTACGAAAAGATGTTAAAGGTGAAACAGAAGAAAATTTAAAAATAAGCGAATCAGAGTTGCTCAGATGCAATAAAATGGGTGTTGAAGTTAATAAAGTATTAGAGTTGGAAGAATTAGTGAAATCAGATGAAATAATATTTGCAGCAACAGGAATAACCGAAAGTACCTTATTACAACCAGTAATGAAAAATGGAAATATTTTAAAAACTGATACATTAATAATTAGAGGAAAAAGTAGAACAATAAGACATATAAATGCAACGCACAATTTAAAGGAAAAAATGTTATCGGAGAGCTTACAAAAACTGATACTATAATTTAATAATAGAAGAGGGAATTATGTTAGAATTAGGAATACCCAATAATCGTAAATTCAAAGAAAATTTTGAAAAATATAAACAAGATACAAAAAATAAAGATATTAGGAATGAGAAGTACATATTTAAAAATAGCGTAAAGTATATGTTCACTTCAACTATATTTTTTGTGTTAATAGTAGCTATTACAATTATTGGGATATATGACCTTCTAATTGTATCAAAAACATTAGACTATAGGATAATACTTTATTTAGGTCTGATGGTTTATGGGATATATGGGTTTTTAAAAATTTATAGTCATAAAATAATAGTTGAAAATAATAATATCATATATAAAAAGCAGAAAATTGATATTTTGGAAATAGAGTCAGCAGTTGTAAAAACAATGAAAATATCATCAAACAAATTAGATAGATGCTTAGTAATTAAAGTTGATAACAAGCAATATATATATAGACTTAATCTTGATGATGTTTATAAATTTTTACAAATAATAGAATCTTATATAAAAGATAAATTGATAATAGAAGAGTAGATTAAAAGGGAGACGAAAATATGAAGAAGTTAATAATACTAGTATATATAATAGTTTTTGGAATGATGTATGGAGCAGATGACACTATAAAAAAATCTTTAGTAAAGATTTATTCATCGCACCAACAATTTGATTTTCAAAGTCCATGGCAAAGTGGACTTGATTATAATTCTACAGCAACTGGCTTTGTTGTAGATGGAAATAGAATATTAACAAATGCACATGCGGTTGTTAATAATAAATTTTTGCAAATTAGAAAAGATGGAGATTCGAAAAAATATAAGGCAAAAGTTAAATTTATATCAGAAGAATATGATTTAGCAATACTGGAAGTTGAGGACAAAGCATTTTTTAATAATACTGTTCCTCTAAAGTTTGGTAAACTTCCTAATCTAAGAGATAAAGTTACAATATACGGTTATCCTTTAGGTGGGGATAAATTGAGTACAACTCAAGGAATTGTATCTAGGATTGAACATAATAGTTATACTCTTACTAATCAAAGATTCTTAATTGGACAAACTGATGCTGCAATAAATCCAGGAAATAGCGGTGGACCAGTTATAACAAACGACAAAGTGATTGGTGTTGCTTTTTCTGGCTTAATGTTGGCAGATAATATAGGTTACTTTATTCCAGTAAATATAGTTGAACACTTCTTAACAGACATAGTAGATAATAAGTATGATGGAGCACCAAAAATAGGCTTAAATTGGACAGAGTTAGAAAGTCCAGCACATAGAAAAATGTTGGGAATTGCAGATACATCTAAAGGAGTATTGGTAACAAGTGTTTTAAAAAATTCAGTATTTGATGGGATATTGCAAAAGAATGATGTTTTGTTGAAATTAGATTCATATGATGTAGATTACGATGGGACTGTTGAATTTAGAAAAAATGAAAGAACAGATTTTGAATTTGTAAGCCAACAAAAAAACTTTGGAGAAACATTATCATATGAGATTGTTAGGGATAAAAAGAGAATATCTGGTACTGTAACATTGTCAAAAGATAAGGACCCTTCAGACCTAATAAGAGAAATGCCTATAGATGCACAACCTTCGTATTATCTATATGGTGGGTTATTATTTGAACCATTGAGCTATAATTACCTAAAAACAAGTTACTTATCACTTGATCAAAGTTTAAAACAATCAACAAAATTTGAAGGTTATAATGAGTTAGTTGTAATTGTGAGAGTACTGTCTGATGATGTAAATATAGGATATAGCCAGATTGTAGATAAAATCATTTTAAAAGTAAATGGTCAAAAATATGCTAATTTTAAAGATTTTGTTGAAAAAATAGCAAACTCAGATTCAGAATTTATAGTTTTTGAGGATATTGATGGTCAAGAAATAGTTCTTGATAGAAATGAAGTTAAATTGAGAAATAAGGATATTTTAGAAAACTACAATATATCTCAAGAGATGTCGGAAGACGTGAGGTAGTTATGATGAAGAAAATTAGTACTGCGCTAACATTAATAATAATAATTATAATACTAGCTGTGACTTTGAAAAATAATAAAGATATGAATGATATTAAGAATATAATATCACCTAATGCAGTGACACAAGAAAAAGTAGGGAAGTCTACAACGTCAAATAAGACTAATAAAAAAATAGCAAACAGCGAAATATCAACTCCAAATAACAGCAGTAGTATAAAAGAGTTGACGAAAGTAGATGTGGTATCTAAGTATATATTAGAAAAAGGAGAACTCCCTGAATACTATATCACAAAAAGAGAAGCAATGGAGCTTGGTTGGGTGGCTAGCAAAGGTAATTTATGTGAAGTTGCACCTGGGAAAGCAATTGGTGGAGATAATTTTACAAATAGAGAAAAGACACTTCCAACAGCACAAAATAGAAAGTGGTATGAAGTTGATGTGAATTATAATTGTGGTAATAGAGGAGCAGACAGAATTTTATTTTCTAGTGATGGACTAGTATTCGTTACTTATGATCATTATAAAACATTCAAAGAAATAAAACAGTAATATAACGGGAGATATAACAATATGCTAAAAATAGAAATTGATTTTGAAAAAATTACAACTGAAAAAGAATTTTATAAAATATTTAAAAGTAAAATAGAATTACCAGAATACTTTGGTGATAACTTGGATGCTCTATGGGATGTAATGACTGCACATGTAGAGTTACCACTAAAAGTTAGATTTTTAAATTTCAATGATAAAAAATTAGATTTTTTTGTATCTTTAAAAGAATTATTTAATGATGCAGAAAGAGAATTAAACGGAAGGCTTAGCTTTAAAATTTTGAGCTAGCCTTTTTTGAAAGGATTGATTCATGAGAATAGAGTTTTTTATTGCATTGAGGCATATCACAGAGCGAAAGTTTCAAAGCATATTTTCAATACTAGGAGTTTCTATTGGTGTTACGGTATTCATTGTTTCGCTGACAGTATCAAATGGATTAGAAAAAAATATGATAGATTCTTTACTTACATTAACACCTCATATAACAATAAAATCAGACTACGGAAATGTTATTGAAGATTACGAAACCAAATCTGCTGAACTTAAGAAAATTGATGGTGTGACAGCAGTGATTCCTAAATATTCAAATCAAGCAATTGTGAAGTATAAAGAAATGGCAAAAGGGGTAATAGCTAACGGTATTAAAGCAGAAAGTGCATCAAAAGATCTTAAGTTAAAAATTATAAAAGGAAAAAATGATATTTCTGAGTTAAATTCAATATTAGTGGGTGAAGAATTTTCTAAAGAAATGGGTGTTGATGTAGGTGATGAGATTAACATTGTTTCAGCAGAAAATAAGGAAATTAAATTGATAATAAGGGGAATATTTAAAACGGGGTATTACGAATATGATTCTAATCTTGTAATATTGCCATTAACAACTATGCAAATTCTTTCTGAAAAAGGAGAAGCAGTAACAGAAATGGGGATTAATGTGAAAAATCCTCAAAAGTTGGAAAATCAATTAAAATCTGTAAACGAGAAAGCCGCTATATTTGGGAATAATAATCTAGGAATATATAGTTGGAGTGAATTAAATCAGAATCTTTTAAGTGCAGTTAAATTTGAAAAATTTGTTTTAGTTTCTATCTTAAGTTTATTAATAATGATTGCATGTTTTGCAGTTTCTGTTATTTTAAACATGATAGTAAGAGAGAAAACGAAAGATATTGGGATATTGAAATCAATAGGGTACTCAAATAAGAATATACGAAGAATATTTACAATTGAAGGTTTGGTAATTGGAATATCAGGAATGATACTAGCTAGTATTATGTCCCCATTAGTTTTATTACTACTGAAAAAAATGTTTAAAATATTTATGAAAACAACATATTATTTAGAAGAATTGCCACTTTACATTTCTATGAAAGAGATTATTTTGATATATATAGTGACAACAATAATAGTTTTTCTATCAACGCTTTATCCAGCAATTAAAGCTTCTAGATTGAAACCTGTGGAGGCGTTAAAACATGAATAATACTATATTTGAATTGAAAAATATAAGCAAAGAATATAGAACCAAAGTCGAAACAATAGAAATTTTAAAGAATATAAATTTCAAATTAAATCAAGCGGATTTTGTTTCAATACAAGGTAAATCTGGAAGTGGTAAGACAACATTGTTAAATATAATTGGGTTACTTGATACTCCATCAACAGGTGAAATAAGGTTTGATGATAAGATTATAAATTATTCAGATGAAAAAATAAAAAATATGATAAGAAATAAAAAAATAGGATTTGTTTTTCAGTTTCACTATTTATTAAATGAATTTACAGCTTTAGAGAATGTCATGTTACCTGCACTTATAGATAAAAAAATAGATAGAAAACAGTTGGAAATAAAAGCAAAAGAATTGTTAGACTTAGTTGAATTAGGGCATAGAGTAAACCATAAACCACTAGAACTATCTGGTGGAGAAAAGCAAAGAGTTGCGATTGCAAGAGCACTAGTAAATGAACCAAATATTATTCTTGCAGATGAACCAACTGGTAATTTAGATTTAGAAACAAGTGAAACAATAAGTAAACTATTTAAGAAAATAAATGAAGAAAAGAAACAGACAATA
>OBMA010000008.1_pt1 | contig 72918 bp, 65 predicted proteins | sample 1539141 | NCBI WGS metagenome assembly OBMA01 (sample SAMEA3991484, study PRJEB22521) | metagenome | biome: anthropogenic terrestrial biome; feature: sewage plant; material: raw primary sludge | place: Sweden | collected 2012-09-26
TGTCCCAAAGTCTTTGTTGTGCTGCATTATCTAATGGTGTATAGATTTTAAGACCAGCTTTGTTAACATCCAACCCTGTTTTTTTCTCAACTTCTAAGATGACTTGTTTAACATAGTTATCGAGATAGCTAGGAACAGCTTTAGTGGTTGGTGCTGCTTGTAAACCTTCAGTGATTGGCTCTGCGATGGCTTGTTCCATCTGTTTTTTAGAAATCTTTTTGTAGCGATACATGGCGCGTAGCACCATATCACGGCGTTCTTTCGCTGCTTCTGGATGAGCATAAGGATCGTAAGAATTAGGTGCCTGTGGCATACCTGCAAGCAAGGCAATCTGTGCCAAATCCAGCGACTTGAGGTCTTTACCAAAATAACTTTTAGCCGCGGTCAGCATCCCATAAAAACCATTGCCCAAATAGGTTTTGTTGATATAATAAGTGATGATTTCTTCTTTGGTGTTCTGGCGTTCGAGATTCACTGCCATCCAGGCTTCTTGCGCTTTACGTTTGATTGTCGCATCTTTTGCCTTGGTCGAGAAAAAAGAGAGCTTGATCAGCTGCTGGGTCAACGTTGAGCCTCCCTGCATGCTATCATTTTGTGTATTGTGAATAACCGATGAAATGATCCGAATCGGGTCAACCCCACGGTGCTGGAAAAAGCGGTGATCCTCGATAGAGGTTACCGCGTCAACCAGTTCCAAAGGAATATCCTTGGTATCGGCTAACTCACGCTTTTCAATGCCCAAATCAACTAGTACTTGACCATCTTTATCATAAATGACTGATGATGGCTTAGACTGTAGCTTAGACTCTTCCAATTTTGGTGCATCCTTGGCATAATGAATAAAGAGGCCAACACCAGCCATAAAACCAATAATAATGAGCATAAAAATTGAGATGAGACACCATTTGACAACTCTTATGACGCGTAAATTCATTTTTCGCTTACTTTTTCGTGGATTAGAAATGTGAGTCACCTCCTAAAATTTTTTGGATGCAGTCGAGATAAGGTATGCTAGGTAATTGATTGGTTGGGAGTTCGTACCCTTTTACTTCAATAAATGCTAGAGGAATCGATTTTTGTCCGTCTTTTTCTTTAAAGAATGGGATTAAATCACTTGCTTTAAGTAAGAAAGTCCTCGATAAGGTCGAAAAATGGAGTAAAACAAAGGCAACCCCCTTTTGCTTTAAGACATTTTCCATGTGCATGATTTGATGTTCGTGGAAGTTTTTGAGTGGAAAACTAGATTTATTTTGTGTTTCCTTGGCTTCAAAATCAAGGTAGTAACCTTGATAAACACCAGAATAATCAGTTGTTGAGGCTTGACGAAAATAGGCTTCTGTAATTTTTGCCCGACTCCGTTGCGGATAATCAACCTTAACAATTTGAATTGGTGTTGGTTTTTTATGGATGACTGCCAACCCACGCATTAAATAATAATCATTTGTGGCGTTGATCTCAGCTTCAAAATTCATCCCACGTTTGCCAAATCTAACCGTTTTTGGTTGTTTGATTTGCTGTTTTCGTGCAATCGCAACACCACCAGGGTATTTGACCATGATTTTCCTCTCTAACACTTTAGCAACAACTGCGTTTGTTTCACTAGTTTCAGATACTCTACGAATATCTCTAGAGACTTCTCTTACTCACTTTTAATAAAATACAGTTATTATAAGTTTACTATAGTATAGTGGAATATACAAGCGTATTGTGTCATACGACACTAAATTACTACCCAACGTTCGAATGTTCATTGATTTTCTAGAACAAAACAAAATATGATCTCATCTCATCTCAAAAATAGGGTGATAAATCTTGAATAAAAAACATTTTTAGGACACCGTTGCGTTATAATGGATCATAGCACACTATAGAAACGGATATGATTAAAACATGAAAACATTACTCATTGTTGGCTATAATGCTTTTGATTTAGGCATTTTTGATGAAAAGGACATGAAATTAACCGTGATTAAGACTGCCATACGCAAAAATCTTGAAGCATTCGCAGCGGATGGCCTAGAATGGTTAATTTTTGGTGGTAATCTAGGTTTTGAATACTGGGTACTTGAAGTGGCTAATGAGATGAAAAAGGATTATAACCTTAAATTTGCGACCATTTTCCCGTTTAAAACGCATGGTCAAAATTGGAATGAAGCTAATCAAACCAAGCTTGCACTTTTTAAACAGGTGGATTTTGTTCAATATGCCTATGATGATTATCAAAATGCAGGTCAATTTCGTGAGTATCATCATTTCTTGATTAGTAATGCGAATGGTGCTTTTGTCTTTTACGATGAAGAAAATGAAACTAAGTTGAACTATTTAGTGGCGCAATTGAACCGAGCGGACAATTTCCCTGTTCAGATGTTGCGATTTGATGCCTTGCAGGATATTGCAGATGAAATGGCTGATGAGATGAATCAGTAATGATATCAAAAAGCTATACTCCCTAGATTTAACGGGGCATAGCTCTTTGATAACTCCTTATTTTCTCTCTTATTGTTTGTCTTTGACTAAACGGGATTGCATTTCCTCATAGATTTTTTGCGCAATATTTTTGGCTTTTTGAACCTTATGATATTCTTGAGAATGTTCTTTTTCTGTCACTTCTTGTTCTGATTCAGTGATCGTATCAACTTCATCTACGATAAGAGCTTGCTTCTCTTTAGCCACTTCGAGCTCTTGCTCTTTTTGCAGATGTGATCTTTCAAGTTGATTTTCGAACGCCTCCAACTGCTCTAACGTTTCCTCAAGATGAGCATTTTCATTTTTGAAATAAACAATCTCTTTTTGAAGCTCTGGACGACTATTTCTACACTTCTCTTTAAGATCGCTTTTTTTCTGCATTAACTCATTATTTGTATCATTTAGTTGACCATTCGAATCTTTTAATTCACTGATAAGCTTGTTTTGATCAGCAAGATTTTCTGCCATCTTATCCAACGATTGTCGAATTGACACAATCATCCCCTGGTAATCTGACAGTAAAACTATACTAGCATAAAGACTTTTTCCACCGATTTTCAGGCAAGATAATTCATTTTTTCATATCAGGCTGATGATCTTTCACGATTGATAATTCCTTTCTCCGCTCTTACACGATTGATATCTAACTAATTGCTAGGTAGCCTTTTTATAATTAATCCTAAAATTTCTAATCTCTAAAAGCTTGTTAAAATTTATTTTCTCTTATTTATTGCAATACATTTTTGGTTTAAATATATCGAATTCACATGGTACATATACAATTCTAACAAATAAATGTAATCTAAAATAGATATTTTCAGGACAATCAGATTGTATTATTAGGACTTTTTATCCTTTTCTTATTTTTATGTTTTTCCTTACTTTTGTAGAATACTCGGGTTATGAAATCAAAAAACACCTAAGTCTTTTCAGACTTAAGTATTCTTTGAACTTCTTTAATGAATCAAACGACAGTATATCTCAATTTAGATCATTTACATCTTTTTTCTCTTTTTCCAAAATGCTAGCATGCCAAATGTGGCTGCCACAATTGTCAATAGAACACCTGTTGTTTTAGTTCCTAACTCTTTATTTTCACCTGTTCGAGGCAGTCTGATCTTATCATTTGAATCCCCTTGGGCGTAAGTCCCCTTAGATATTAATGATGGTCCAGAAGGTTTGGGTGTTTGGGGCATATTAGGTTGTTCTGGTGTTTTTGGTGGTACATTATGTTGCGGTGCAGGTACGTCTGGAGTGTTGGGCACACTTGGTGTTGCGGGAGGTTCCGGATCATCTGGTGTTACAGGAGGCTCTGGAATATCTGTAAAAGCTTGTTCCTGCCAGTTAACTTGGTATTTATTATCATTTAATTGCAAACTTTGTTGGTGGTTGACAGGTGCTTCTTTCCAAGTTGTCACCGATGATTTTGCAATCTCTTCCCATGCTTGCTCAGGACTTGAGGTATAAATCAAAGCATTGATTTTCACTTGCTGCAAATTAGATGCATAGCCTGTTGACCCTGAAATCATAAATTTCACATTGGTACCAGCTTCTTTTAGCCATTCTGAAATATCCTGTGTCCAGGTATGCCCTTGATAAGTAATAGTCATGGTTTGGCTTGCTGCATCATAATGGATTTTGATGTTTTGCCATGGTGTTGTTTGACCATTATTGCCACTGATAATGCTTGCGAGTTGACTTTCTTTGGATTCACTAGCATTGATAGTCGCAATATCCATTTGACCAATGCCTTTATTTTGACCTTGACTAGGATCATCAATAAAGTACGGATTACCACCCTCACCATCATAAGTATCCCCATAGGTATGTACTGTGCCATTTGAATCGGTATAAATGAAGGCACCAAAACTATGGCCATTCATATTATCCTGAGGTGTTCCATCAGATTTGGTTTGAAGAGGATCTGGACCATATGGCAATGAACCGTGTGCCTCAGAAAGTTTTTTATTGTTATATTGGCTGGCATTGTCTGCCATAACATCTTTGATATTATTGTAATAGGTATCTAGCTTAAAGCCAAAAGAATTGTTGAGATAGCCTAATCCAAAAGAATTGCCCCAATGGCCGACATCATCATTACCAATTGGGTTGAAACCAAAGGAAATACCATCACCACCTTTTTCAGGACCTGTATGTACTTGCACCCATTCCCCGTCTTCTTTTTTTACCCATTTGTTCGTGCCACCGTCGCTTTTCTCTACGCTGTGACTACCAAGATTGACACTAGCATCAAGATCAAAATCTTGCGATAGGTCAATGCCTTTATCACTACCTAATATCGCTGTTCCTGCTTGGTCGTTTTTATCTGGTGTGAGCTGAATCACATTATTGGCTTGATCAAGGGTTGCACTGTTGACGATATTTTGACCTGTAACCGCATCATTGATATGTTTAGGAATGGTAAAGCCTTTTGTTTCATCTACATTTTTTCCTGGCTTATTTTTAGTAAAGATAACTTTAGACGTTTTTTGAGCGTCAGAATAATACGTTTGGCCAACATTGACATTTCCCAACTGGACTGAATTACCGTTTTCATCATAAACCATGCTTGGTGCGACATCACCATTGATCGTCGCATAAAGTGTTGTCTTACCATCTTTTGACGTCGTCACGACATCTGATACAATCGTTTTACCATCCGCTGTTTTATCAGTGACAGTATCATACTCTGGCAAAATATCGCCATTTTCTGTTGACTTCTGAACAGGTGTGCCAATGGTGGTTGTCACATCGCCAACGATAGCTGTTTGAGACTTATCTGCAGAGGTATACGTACCTCTTGACACATTACCGTTTGAATCTATTGCAACATCCTCAAAACCAGAAATGCTATTTTTCACTTCATCAGGAGCTTTATTTTCGGGTGTCCCTATTACAGAGTCTTTCGCATCTGTCGATACTGCTGCGCCATTTGCATCTGCAATGTGTTTAGCTTGACCATAACTTAAATTGCTTTCATTATGATCTGCGCTTGAAACCTGTTTCGCACTTGTTAAACCATCTGGTGTTTTAACAGGCTTTGTTTGATCGTTTCCAGTTGCTTCTAAACCTGCACCTACTGGTGTTAGTTCAGCTGCATAGGCAAGGTCATTACTCGTTGCAACAGAATCATCTCCTCCAACAGTTAATGTCGGTGTTAATTCAGCTGTGTTGACATTGTTAAAATCCGAAATCACACAGGTTACTTCATTTGTCTCAGCAAGTGCCTTGTCTGTATCGACTGTTTCCTTTACTTTTTCACTTTCACCAAAAAAACCGCCTCTAATAGCACCAGCAGCAATCGCCACAAAGGCGCCCGCTTGCACTAAAAATCTGTGTTCTTTTAATGATTTGTTCTTTTGTTTTTGTGCCATCCTGTTACCTCCGTTAATTATGTTGGACAATGGTTTCTGAAATTTACTTGTAAAATCATTGTTCTACGACATATTGTACGCCTTCTTCGACAATAAATCTAATCAAAAGCACTGTTTTTCAAACTTTTTCTATTGGATTATTAAACTTACCTTATACGCTTATTATATCTAATTGAATATTATTTCTCAACAAATATGATAGCGTTTTCTTTTGATGGCTTGTGTAAAAACAATAAAGTCTTTAGTAGATAAAGAGATAAAAAACGAGCATGCCAATTAAAGCAATACTCGCATTTTCATATGGCATAACTCTGACAAAGCTTTTCCTTAAAATTTTTCTAGATGAGACACCTTATTTTTTCATTTCAAATTCTGAAATTTCAATACTTGATGTTTCTGAAAGCGTCCTAAAAAAATGTGCTGACTTTTTTAAAGATTTTTTTTGCGTATGGTAGTTTACCGAAATCAAACCATAGCGATTTCGATATGAATTACGCCAGCTGAAACAATCAATCGGTGCCCAAAGATGATAGCCAAAGCAATTTGCACCTTCCTCTATTGCCTTATACAGATAGTAAAGATGCTCTTTAATAAAGGTCATCCGATAATCATCATGAATCATACCATCTTCAGATAAATATCTGTCTTCACGACTAACCCCCATGCCATTTTCTGACACAAACCAGGGAATATTACCATAATTTTCTTGAATATTTTTAGCAATATCGAAGAGTGCTTTAGGATAAATTTCCCAACCTTTATCAACATTCATTCGAACACCACGTTTGTCATAGGCTTCAAAATACTTATTGGGTAACCAGTCTACAGCAAGCGAATCAGACGAATATCTCGGTGCCTGGGCTCTATTGGGATGATAAAAATTTACACCTAAATAATCAACTGTATTTTTCTTAATCGTTTCCAACTCATCATTTGACGTTTGCCAGATAACGTTATCTCTAGTTAAAATATCTACCAATTCTGTTGGAAATTCACCATTGACCGAAGCATCCATAAATAAACGATTTTGCCATAGATCTGCAAAATGTGCTGCTGCTTGATCACTTTCAGAATTCGTAGCGGGATAATTAGGTGTGAGATTAAGCACAATACCAATTTTCCCATCAGGATGTTTATTTAACTTACGAAAGGCTGCGATTGCCTTTGAAGAGGCGAGCTGCAAATTGTAGGCAACTTGTACAGCTTTTCTACCGTCGACGATATCTGGATAATGAAATTGATAAAGATAGCCGCCTTCAACAACTACCATAGGTTCATTGTGCGTGAACCAATCCGACACCCGATCAGAAAACAGCTCAAAACATTTTTCAGCAAATGCCACATATAAATCGACAACATGCTTAGATTCCCAGCCACCATAACGATGAAGAAGCGTAACTGGCAAATCAAAATGGTGTAAATTAAGAACAGGTCTGATATCATTTTTTATAAATTCATCAATGACATCATTATAAAATCTGACCGCATCTGAATTGACCGTACCTGTTTCCAAATCATCGATTAGTCGTGTCCATTGGATTGATGTTCTAACTGAATTTAACCCTGCTTCTTTCATCAAAGCAATATCTTGTTTAAAATCATTATAGAAGTTTGATGCTGTATCTGGACCAATACCGTGCCAAAAATGCTCTGGAAATTTGTCAAAATCATAGTCGAAAATATTCGCATGAGACTTATGAAATCGACCTTCTGTTTGTGGTCCAGATGTTGCAGCACCCCACCAAAAGTTTTTTGGAAATTCAAGTCTTGTCATAAATGTACTTTCTATTTTTTACTAATAATCTTAAATCTTACGACATTCAGGTCATCACGAAATGTTGTAGAATTTAAGTTTAATCTTCTTTTATTTTATCTATCATCATTAAGAACGGAAGATAAATCAAACCAACAGCAATCATTTGCACAATTTGAAGTAGACTGCCCATAATCGAATTGGTGGCAAGAAATCCTGAGATAACAGCAGGCATCGTCCAAGGCACTTGTGCACCCGTTGTCAACGGTACAATGCCTGAGGCAAATCCAGCATAGGCAATGATGACTGATACGATTGGCGCAAGCAACCACGGAATAAATAATGACGCATTCATAACCATTGGTAAGCCAAAGATAACTGGTTCATTGACATTAAAGATTCCAGGTGCAATGGCTAAACGTGCCACTTCTTTATACTGCTTCTTGGTCATAATCACCATAATCAAAATCAAGACGATCAAGGTTGATCCAGATCCACCCAATGACACTGTAAAAGTATCCATAAATGATTTTGTGACAATGTGACCATGCTCTTGAAGAGCAGCATTTCCTTTTTTAAGTAACTCAGCATTATCAAGACCATTCGTTTGCCAGAATGGTTCAAAAACTGAATTGACAATAACTTGACCGTGGAGGCCAAAGAACCAAAGAAACTGAACAAAGAAAATGGCAACAATCGTTCCTGGTAATGACGTGCCTAAACCTGTCAATGGTTTTTGTATAATATTGTAAATCACATCATGCAAGTTTGTATCAAAGACACCAATCATCACAGCATTACCAATTAGAAATGGTAAGAGTGTTCCCAAAACTGGGATCAAAGCTGAAAATGATTTTGATACAGCAGGCGGTACGCCATCAGGCATTGTAATCACAAAACCTTTTTGTGTCAAATAAACATAAATCTTTGCTGCTAGAAAAGCAGCAATCATACCAAGAAACATCCCTTTAGCACCAAGTCTATCAAGAGATAGTAAACCAGAAGCTTGAATTTCTTTTTTACCATCTACAACTGTCATGAAAAATGGTGTTAAAATTAGAAATGAGGCCAATGAAACAACTGCACCAAAAATGGCTTCAACTTCTTTAGCTTTTGAAAAATAATACCCTATACCTAGTGTTACAAATACTGTCATTATAGACATTGTGGCATTTTGACCATTGCCAAACAAATTTGAAAACTGTGTTTTGATTGAATCCGGCCAAAATGGCAAATTATTAAAGACAACGATAAATGAGCCAAACATTGTGAGTGGAAAACTAAGCATAAATGCATCCCGGAGCACCGTCAAATACAGGTTAGCACCAATTTTTTGTGCAATTGGTGCTATTTTGGCACCCAGAGCATCCATAAAGTTATTCATAAGAAACCTCCAAACATTATTTTATGTTCTCATGATAACGCTTCCATGTTCGCATTACAATAGCATTTCTAGTAATGTATAGCTATTATAGTACTATTTGACTGAAAACTATAGGTATTTCTCTTTTAATGTATAGCTTAATTTTTACGTGTTAAGATAACTTCTAGGCTAAATTCTTCACCTATATGTGTTACTCTGGAATATTCAAATACTTGTCCTGTTAAAAATCGTGCTGTTTGTGTTGTTAATACCACTGGTTTTCCAATATCAATCTTCAGCAACTTCGACTCTTGTTCATCCGCTACATGAACAGCAATCCTCCTATGTGATTCTTCAATAATATAACCTAAATGTTGTTCAATATATTCATAAATGGAATTTTCCACATGCTCTAGTTTCAAATTTAAAATCAGTTTGACAGGCATCCACATTTCCTCTATAACAAAGGGCTTATCTTCCTTACTTCTTACACGTTTGATATGGTATACTTGCTCATCTGCTGTCATAAGACTTAACTTTTGCTGGACAGTTGCATCAGCAGAAACAACTTCAAAAATCAAAACATTAGAGACTACTTTTTTATCTGCATATAAAGCTGTTGAGCCTCTAAAATAATTAATTTCTCGCATTCTATCTAGTGATGCCTTCGAAAAATCATTGACAAAGGCACCTTTAGCTTTAACTTTCGTGATGAGTCCTTCATCCATCAATAAATCTGTCGCTTTTTTCACCGTCATTTTAGACGCATGAAAAGTTTCGATTAATTCTCTTTCATAAGGCAATTTACTTTTAGCAGGGAATTCACCCGATAATATTTTATTTCTAAGAATATTTGCTATCGTCAAGTATTTTTGTATTTTCATGCTTTAATTTTAGCATAAATTTCAATCATTTTTTCTAATTCGTCTACAGACTAAAACGAAAAAACACTTACGACTAAATCGCAAGTGTTTTTGTCAATTATTCAGTTACTTCTTCAACAACTTCTTGTGTTTCAGCAACTTTTGCTAACGGTTCAAGGTTACGGTAACGCGCCATACCAGTACCAGCTGGGATGATTTTACCGATGATAACATTTTCCTTAAGACCAAGCAATGGATCTTTCTTGCCACGGATTGCAGCATCAGTCAAGACACGTGTTGTTTCTTGGAAGGATGCAGCTGACAAGAATGAGTTCGTTTCAAGCGATGCTTTAGTAATACCCATAAGAACTGGGCGAGATGTCGCAGGGACGCCACCATCAAAGAGAATTTGTTGGTTGGCTTGCTCGAAATCAGCGATGTCCATGAGTGTACCAGGCAAGAGATCTGTATCGCCGGCATCCATGACGCGGACTTTACGGAGCATTTGACGGACCATTACCTCAACGTGCTTGTCGCCGATCTCAACCCCTTGGCTTCTATATACTTTTTGCACTTCTGCAAGTAAGTAGGTTTCAACTGAAAGTGTATCGCGAACTTGAAGCAAGTGTTTTGGTTGAATAGAACCTTCTGTCAACGGTGTACCACGGTGAATGAAATCACCAACTTCAACGTGCATACGCGCTGTAAATGGGACTTCGTATGTCCGTGTATCTGTTTCACCTTTGACTGTTACTTCTTTCTTACGAGTCGCTGCTTCTTCAGTGATTTCAACGACTTCACCCGTCACTTCAGTGATGACCGCTTCCCCTTTAGGGTTACGGGCTTCAAAGATTTCTTGGATACGAGGGAGACCTTGTGTGATATCTTCAGATGATGCTACACCACCCGTGTGGAAGGTACGCATGGTCAACTGTGTACCAGGTTCACCGATTGATTGGGCAGCGATTGTTCCGACTGCTTCACCAACTTCAACTGCATCACCAGTTGCCAAGTTGACACCATAACAATGTTTACATACACCATGACGTGTTTTACATGTAAAGACTGAACGGATTGTGACTTCTTTGATACCAGCTGCAACGATTTGCGCTGCAATAGCTTCTGTAATCAACTCATCTTCACCGATGATTTGCTCACCTGTTTCAGGATGTACAACCGTTTTACGTGTGTAACGACCATTGAGACGCTCAGACAATGGTTCTACCATTTCTTTACCGGTCGCAATATCGCTAATCACAAGACCACGGTCAGAACCACAGTCATCTTCACGGATAATCACATCTTGGGCAACGTCAACGAGACGACGTGTCAAGTAACCTGAATCGGCTGTTTTAAGGGCCGTGTCGGTCATCCCTTTACGGGCACCATGGGTAGAGAAGAACATTTCCAAAACGGACAAGCCTTCACGGAAGTTTGAGATGATTGGGAGCTCCATGATTTTACCATTCGGTGCTGCCATCAACCCACGCATACCCGCGAGCTGTGAGAAGTTGGAGATGTTACCACGGGCACCAGAGTCCATCATCATAACGATTGGATTTGACATGTCTTGCGCTGCGATCAATCGACGCTCAAGTTCTTCTTTCGCACCACGCCAAACGTCTGTTACCATTGTATAACGTTCATCATCAGTCATGGCACCACGACGGAATTTCTTGGTGATTTGCGCTACTTTATCATGCGCTTCTTCGATGATGATGTGTTTATCTTCAACGACAGGAATATCTGCGATACCCACAGTCAAACCAGCCTTGGTAGAATGGTGGTAACCGAGGTCTTTGAGACGGTCAAGCATTTCAGATGTCAAAGTCGTACGGAAACGTTTGAAGACTTCTGCGATGATATTACCCAAATGTTTTTTCTTGAATGGTGGGACCAAATCAAGATTTTGGATAAACTCAATCACATTTTCACCAGGCGCCATGAAGAAACGGTCGTCTGTTTGTGATGTCAAGTTTTCTTGTGTTGGTTCATTTAGATAAGGGAACTCTTCTGGCATAATCGCATTGAAAAGGATTTTACCAACAGTTGTTGCCATGATCTTATCTTTTTGATCAGCCGTCCAAGGTTTGTTCAATGATTTTGTTGCGATCCCGACACGTGTGTGCAAGTGAACAAAACCATTACGCCAAGCCACTTCAGCTTCATCTGCGTTAGAGAAGACCATGCCTTCACCTTCACGACCAGCTTCTTCCATGGTAATATAGTAGTTACCCAAGACCATATCCTGTGACGGTGTGACAACTGGTTTACCATCTTTCGGGTTAAGAATGTGCTCAGCAGCTAGCATCAAGATACGCGCTTCTGCTTGGGCTTCTTCAGAAAGTGGCAAGTGAATCGCCATTTGGTCCCCATCGAAATCGGCATTGTAGGCTTCACACACAAGTGGGTGAAGACGAATCGCACGACCGTCGATAAGAACTGGTTCAAAGGCTTGGATACCAAGACGGTGAAGGGTAGGTGCGCGGTTAAGAAGAACTGGATGTTCTTTAATCACATCTTCAAGGACATCCCAAACATCTGGATCTTGACGTTCAACTTTACGTTTCGCAGCACGGATATTCGGTGCCATGTCACGTTTCACGACTTCGCTCATAACAAATGGTTTGAAGAGTTCAATCGCCATTTCACGTGGCACACCACATTGGTACATTTTAAGTGTTGGACCAACGACGATAACCGAACGACCAGAGTAGTCGACACGTTTACCGAGCAAGTTTTGACGGAAACGTCCTTGTTTCCCTTTCAGCATGTGGCTGAGGGATTTAAGTGGACGATTACCTGGACCTGTAATTGGACGACCACGACGACCGTTATCAACCAATGCATCAACAGCTTCTTGTAGCATCCGTTTTTCATTTTGAACAATGATATTTGGTGCATTCAATTCCATCAAGCGTTTCAAACGGTTATTCCGGTTGATGACACGACGGTACAAATCATTCAAGTCAGAGGTTGCAAAACGACCACCGTCAAGTTGCACCATTGGACGTAAATCAGGTGGGATGACTGGTAAAACATTGAGTACCATCCACTCTAATTTATTGTTTGATTTATTGAAGGCATCCAAGACATCCAAACGACGGATGGCTTTGACACGTTTTTGACCTGTTGCAGTTTGCAACTCTTCTTTAAGGGCTGAGATTTCAACATCCAAATTCACATTTTTAAGCAAATCTTGAATGGCTTCAGCACCCATTTTCGCAACAAATGAACCAAAACCATTTTTGAGCATTTGTTCGCGGTATTCGCGTTCAGTCAAAAGTTGTTTTTTCTCAAGTGCTGTTTCTTTAGGGTCAATGACCACATAACTTGCGAAATAGATGATTTCTTCAAGAGAGCGAGGACTCATGTCCAAGGCCAATCCCATACGTGATGGAATCCCTTTAAAGTACCAAATATGTGAGGTTGGCGCTGCTAATTCGATATGGCCCATGCGTTCACGGCGAACTTTCGCACGTGTGACTTGGACACCACAAATTTCACAGACTTGGTTTTTATAAAAAACGCCTTTTAGCTTACCACAGCTACATTCCCAGTCTTTTGATGGTCCGAAAATACGTTCATCAAAGAGGCCTTCGCGTTCTGGTTTTTGTGTACGATAGTTAATTGTTTCAGGTTTTTTGACTTCACCAAAAGACCAAAAACGGATTTTTTGAGGAGACGCAATCCCAATTTGCATACTCTCAAATTTATTTACATCGACCATTTTTTCTCCTGTAAATTGAGATTATCTTTAGTGACTTGACTTGCAACTAAGCGCAGATCGCTGTTTAAAGATAAGCTCAGCAAGATATGAGTCAGCCTTTCTTCAAAGTCTGACTAACATCTTTTCGTTTATGATTTTCTGCTCTGACACCAAGTTCAAAAGCTTTGGCATGAAAAAGCTTATTGACCAGCTTCTTCAATTGCCACTTCCTCAGCTTCAATCGCTGCGGCAACTTCTGCTTCTTTGGCTTCTAACATTTCCAATGTCACTTCGACTTTGTCGTTGTTATGTGGATCTGTATCGTCATCCAATTCACGAAGTTCTAAGACATTATCATCAACGTCCAAGACTTTCATGTCTAAACCAAGTGATTGCAATTCTTTTACCAAGACGCGGAATGACTCAGGTAGACCTGGTGCAGGGATTTTTTCACCTTTAACAATCGCTTCATAGGCTTTAGTACGGCCAACGACGTCATCAGATTTATAAGTCAGGATTTCTTGCAGAATATTGGCAGCACCATAAGCTTCCAGCGCCCAAACTTCCATCTCCCCAAAACGTTGTCCACCAAACTGCGCTTTACCGCCGAGTGGTTGTTGAGTAACGAGTGAGTAAGGTCCGACTGAACGGGCATGGAGTTTATCATCAACCATGTGGTGAAGTTTGATCATGTACATGACACCAACTGACACACGGTTATCGAAGGCTTCACCTGTACGACCATCATAGAGTACAGTCTTAGCATCATCTGCCATGCCTGCTTCTTTAACGGTATTCCAGATGTCCTCATCACGCGCCCCATCAAAGACAGGTGTTGCAATGTGGATACCAAGTGTACGAGCTGCCATCCCAAGATGAAGCTCCATAACTTGTCCAATGTTCATCCGTGATGGGACACCCAGTGGGTTCAACATGATATCCACTGGTGTGCCATCTGGCAAGTAAGGCATGTCTTCTACTGGCAAGATGCGGGATACAACCCCTTTATTACCATGACGACCGGCCATTTTATCCCCAACATGAATTTTACGTTTTTGAACGATGAAGACACGAACGAGTGTATTGACACCAGTTTGAAGTTCATCACCATTTTCACGACGGAAAATCTTCACATCATGGACGATACCATCGGCACCATGCGGTACACGAAGTGATGTATCACGAACTTCACGTGCTTTTTCACCGAAGATAGCACGGAGCAAACGTTCTTCTGGTGTTGGATCTGTTTCACCCTTAGGTGTGACTTTACCAACGAGAATGTCGCCTTCTTTAACTTCAGCACCAATACGGATGATACCAAACTCGTCCAAATGACGCATGGCTTCTTCACCAACGTTTGGAATCTCGCGTGTAATTTCTTCTGGCCCAAGCTTTGTATCACGTGTTTCAGATTCGTATTCCTCGATCGCAATTGAAGTATAAACGTCATCTTTAACAAGACGTTCACTCATAATAACGGCATCCTCGAAGTTATACCCTTCCCAAGTCATGTAGGCAACAAGTGGGTTTTGACCGAGGGCCATTTCGCCACCTTCCATTGAAGGACCGTTACCGATGATTTCATCTTTATCAACTTTGTCACCAACTTGAACAAGCGGGCGTTGGTTGTAAGATGTTCCTGAGTTTGAACGACGATATTTAGTGACCGTATATTTGTCTAATTCACCAGTTGTGCGACGGATGCGGATTTCACCACCGTCAACAAATTCAACTGTTCCTTCATGTTTAGAAAGGATGGCAGCACCTGAATCATGCGCTGCTTGATGTTCCATACCAGTTCCGACAAATGGTGCATGCGGATCAATCAATGGTACTGCTTGACGTTGCATGTTGGCTCCCATGAGGGCACGGTTGGAGTCATCGTTTTCCAAGAAAGGAATACAAGCTGTTGCGACTGCGACTACCTGTTTAGGTGATACATCCATGAAGTCAGCTTTATCCGCTTCAACTTCAATATTGTTACCACGTGTACGGGCCATAACTGTTTCACCAGAGAATTTATTATCTTCTGTTAATGGTGAGTTAGCTTGGGCAACGATATAGTTATCTTCTTCATCAGCTGTCAAATAATGAATTTCGCTAGTTACAACACCATTAGCACGGTCAATACGACGGTAAGGTGACATAATGAAGCCATATTCATTGATTTTACCAAATGATGACAAGTTATTGATCAACCCGATATTTGGTCCCTCAGGTGTCTCAATCGGACACATACGGCCATAGTGGGTATAATGCACGTCACGTACTTCATAGCCGGCACGGTCACGTGTCAAACCACCAGGTCCGAGGGCTGACAAACGGCGTTTGTGAGATAACTCAGACAGTGGATTATGTTGGTCCATGAACTGTGACAACTGTGAGCTACCAAAGAACTCTTTGATAGCTGCCGTTACAGGACGGATGTTGATCAAAGATTGTGGCGTCATGTTTTCGTCATCAGCTGAACTCATACGTTCACGAATGACACGTTCCATACGGCTCAAACCAATACGAACTTGGTTTTGGAGCAATTCGCCAACTGAGCGAATCCGGCGGTTACCCAAGTGGTCAATATCATCCACACGACCAATACCTTCGTTAAGTGCTAACCAGTAGTTAACGTTTGCGATAATATCAGCAGGTGTTAAATGACGAACTTCTGGTGCGATTTGACCATTTGAAATCACGTTGATCACTTTTTCTGGATCTTTTGGTGAGTAAACTTTAACGACTTGGATCTCGATAGGTTCTGTGACCACAGCATCATCTGACGGATAAAGTGTGACAGTGTTCAAACCATTATCAAGTTCAGTCTCAATGCTGTCCAACACATCACGTGTCAATTCTGTGTCTTTATCAACTAAGATTTCGCCAGTTTCACCACTTACTAATGCTTCTGCAAGCGTGAGACCCAAGAGACGGTTTTTAAGGGCTAATTTTTTGTTAACTTTGTAACGACCAACTGGTGCAAAGTCGTAACGACGTGGATCAAAGAAACGTGCTGTTAGTAAGCTTCGTGAGCTATCAGCAGTTTTGGGTTCACCAGGACGAAGGCGGTCATAGATGTCTTTAAGGGCTTCTTCTGTCCGTGTGTCGCCGGCATATTTATGAATGTCTTTTTCGATTGTTGCGCGAGTTAATTCGCTATCACCAAGGATTTCGAAAATGGCTTCATCTGAACCGAAACCGAGAGCACGCATGATGGTTGTAAATGGTAATTTACGTGTGCGGTCGATACGGACATAACCGATACCTTTGGCATCAGTGTCTAACTCAAACCAAGCACCACGGTTAGGGATTGTTGTATGGCCATATGATTCCAAACCATTTTTATCAACTTTTGGATGGAAATAAGTACCAGGTGAGCGAACCAACTGAGAAACGATGATACGTTCAGCACCATTGATGATGAAGGTACCCATTTCTGTCATGAGTGGAAAATCACCGAAGAACACTTCTTGTGTTTTCAACTCGCCAGATTCTTTGTCAACCAAACGGAAAGTCACAAATAATGGTGCTGAGTAGTTGGCGTCATGGGCGCGCGCTTCCTCAATCGTATATTTAGGTTCTTTCATTTCATAACCAACAAATTCCAGGTCTTTTGTACCTGCAAAGTTGTCGATTGGTAACATTTCTTTAAAGACATCAGCCAATGACTGGTCTAAGAAACGTTGATAAGAGTCGGTTTGAATTTCGATCAAATTCGGCAAATCAAGTACTTCTTTGATTCGCGAAAAGCTGCGTCTAGTACGGTGTTTACCGTATGCTACGTCATGTCCTGCCAAGATCTTCTCCTCTAATACTTCTGGTCATCTCTGCTACGATTTGAGCGATGACCTTTACAGTGGATTATATGCAATGCGGCCAACTGATTTTGCAATCATTGACCATTTTTTAGTTTGTCGTTGTTATACTTAATAAAGTATACTTTCTGAAAATATTAAGAATTTTCAGAAAGATTTTTTTTGCGTTACAATTTGCAGTTTTTACTGCTTCAGACGTCAAAAAAAGCAACGAAAATAAAACTTCTCGCTGCTCACAAAGCACTAGGGACAATATTTCCTAGCATTTTGCCGACAAACTCTTTAAAACATTATAGCATATTTCATGCCAGATTTCAAGGGATAATGCTTTAACTGACTGTGTTTGAGTACTTGTCAAAGAATAAGTTTACTACTGGTATTGAAATCAAAACAGGTAACTCTTATTAATTTTTTAGCCTACTTTAAGTTAAATCGTTTACAATGAGACTTGTAATACTTATAACAGCTCTCAGGAGCCATTTTGAAAGGTAAGAAAGATGAATTTTTTCAAGAGATCGTGGCTGTATTTAACAGCGAAATTAGGAAAAACTGCTATTTTAATGTTAGTTTTCACTGCAATTATGGTATTTGTTTTAGCCGGTTTAACTATTCGGCAAGCTGCTATCAAAGCAACAGAGAATGCCAAAAAAGAAGTTGGGGCATCCGTCACCTTATCCGTTGACCGAGATAAGATGATGCGAAAAGCGATGTCGATGGCAAATAATGATGGCTCGCCTCTCCGTATCGAAGAAACACCTGTTCCACTTGAACAAGCGGAAAAAGTTTCGAAAATGAAGAATGTTAAAGATTATTCATTTTCAACATCTGCTAATGCTGCAGCAGGCGAAGGTGTCAAACCCATTACCGGAAACGCCGACAACTCTGCTCAACAAGGCCTTTCAGGTCGTAGACCTGGTGAAGAAATTGATGAATCAAAGAGTACCGTTTCCATGAACCCTGATTTTCATGTCACAGGTGTCAATACCCTCTCAAGCCTTCCAACATTTGAAGATGGAACAGCTAAAATGATTAATGGTCGAGCCATTAACGAAAAAGATAAAGGGACCAACCATGTCAACATTGAAAGTCAACTAGCAACCGCTAATAAATTAACTATCGGTAGCACCTTCACCTTAAAAGATGAAGATGGTAAAAAACGTGAAGTTAAGGTTGTCGGTATCTACAAAACATCAAAAACAGCCGATGCGGCTACTCAACGGATGACTTCTTTAAATCCGGCCAACACCATCTACGCCCATTATGTCTTGACCAACAGTTTTAAAGAAGGTGCAACCGATAAAAGCAAACAAACGATTGATAGTGCCGTTTATTACTTGAAAGATCCCGCAAAAATGGAAAAGTTTGTGGCCTCTGCTAGCAAGAAACTAGATACTGATACTATGACTTTATCGGCCAATGACCAAGCCTATCAACAAATGCTGACACCATTGAACAATGTCGCAAGCTTTGCAACCAACATTGTAATTCTGGTTGCTGTTGCCGGTGTGATCATTCTCAGCTTGATCGTTATTCTTAGTATTCGTGAACGTCGTTTTGAGATTGGTGTCTTGATGAGTTTAGGTGAAAACAAAGCCAAAATTATCGGGCAGTTCTTCATCGAACTTTTCGTAATTATGCTCGTCAGCGTCAGTCTTGCTGGTATGACAGGAAATGTCATCGGAAATGTCATCGGTAACCAACTCTTAAGCCAACAGAATGCTACACATCAAGAACAATCGCAAAACAATACCTCTCAAGGCGGGGGTGGCTTTATGGGCGACCTAAGTAGTCCTTTTACACCAAGCAAACAAGAAGCGAAGCAAATTGAGAAGATGAATGTCAAAATGACTCAAAAAACAATTTCCCTACTAGGCGCTTTAGCCTTAGGTATCGTTCTGATCGCCATCTTCGTTGCCTCTATCGGCATCTTGAGGATGGAACCTAAAACGATACTGACAAGCAACTAAAGCATTTAGCAAGAGATGAATCACCGGAGGAAGATAAATGTTAGAAACAAAAAAACTTGGTTTTTGGTATCAAGATAAGGTAGATACCCTATTTGAAAACGTTAATTTACAATTTGAAGCAGGCAACATGTATGCCATTCTAGGTAAAAGTGGGAGTGGGAAAACAACTTTTCTATCGCTCATCTCAGGCTTAGATTCAGCAAAAGAAGGCGAGATCTTTTACCAGGATAAAAGCTTGAACCAAATCGGTTTAACCCGATTTAGAAAGCATCATCTTGCCATTGTTTTCCAAGCCTATAACCTCTTTACTTATATGACTGCCTATCAAAATGTCAGCAGCGCACTTGAAATTAGTGGTGAGAAAAAAGAAAATAAGCGCGCATTCATTACAGAAAGTCTTAAGTCTGTTGGGATTACTGAAGACTTACAACATAAAAAAGTTGGACAGTTATCCGGCGGTCAACAACAACGTGTAGCTGTCGTCCGTGCCATGGTGACTGGCGCTGATATCATCGTTGCTGACGAGCCAACAGGAAATCTGGATGAAGAAACAGGACGTGATATCATCAATCTATTTGAAAAAATCGCCCATGATCAAAAGAAAATCGTCATTTTGGTCACTCATGACAATGATATCGCCAAGAAAAGTGATGTAACCTATGAATTGAAAGATAAGGTCTTTCATAAACGAGTTAAAAAGTTAAGCCAAACGAAATAAACGCCAACTCCAAAAACTCTCAAGAGATCAATCTTTCTCTTGAGAGTTTTTGCATGTTAAATCGAAATCGAACAGTCTAACCAAGCGCAGCTAAGATTTTTTTAACAGCATCTTCTGTGCCTAGTGGCAGAGCATGATAGGCATTCATTTCTAGTTTTTTAGCTTCGATGAAACGTAGACGTTCTGTCATACTCGCTTTTAGCGACGCAACATAACCTTCGTGTTCAAAATCAGGATTGAGATGCTTAATTGGCAGATAAGACAAACCTTCGATTGGACCAAAAGGCACGAAACTACCAATGCCATCAATAATTGCTTCGATAGCACCTAATGTATGATGTGGTTTAACTTTAGCACCATTGAAATAACCGGTATTGAGGATGTAGCAATCAATGGCCTTATCCTCAAATAATTTTTTGAAGGCAGTAAAATCCTCACCTAAGGCGTAAGAGCGAAATGGATTGGCGAAAGGTTCGATGACGATCTCATTGACATCAATATCCCCAACTATATTTTCTGCGGTAGAACGCTTGGTCGCCAAGGTCAAACCAAAAATAGATGCCAGATTGGGTTCACTAACTTTGACAACCGGCGGTAAACTTTCGTCCTGCATGATCCAGTAGACAGCATTGATCTTTTCTTGGATATGGTCCACACGATTAGGTGTAACTAATTTAGACTTGACTGTTCGACCATTTCCATTGCGAATATCTTCTGTGACAAGAACTTTCCTACCAGCTTCATCTAAAGTAACCCCAACATTTTGACAGGTTAGGAAATATTTGACCATTTCACTGGTCATGGGATAGTCCTGCGTTTTGTCGAAATATGCAGGTTCCAAGGCTGTAGTTGACCCATCTTGGTGATTGATGATAAAGGCGTCATCATGCAGGACGGTGACGTGATACTTACTATCATTTTTAGCTAGGGTGATCGTTGATTTTCCGGAACCTGATAAACCAAAGGCTGCCATGGTGTATTTTTTGCCATCGCTCAAAGTGTACTGTTTCATGCCCCCATGGCAGGCAATATAATTATGATCATGCGCCGTTGCCCAAGCCAGTGTTAAGGTCGCCTTCTTATACTCGCCAAAATACCGTAGCCCTAAAATCACAGCAACATTATGCTTGGGATCAAAGAGAGCTAAACCATTAGGATAATCTGGGTGCTGCCAGTCCGGATCGCCAAATACGTATAAATCACCTGTTTGATAGGATTTGGACTGGGCATACATATCTTGGCAGTCTTTCGTCAATCGCTGAAAATTAAGTAAGTAATTTAAGATGGTGTTAACATAGGCCGCGGGTAACAAGAGATGACTTTTGAGCATAAATTCAGGATCCAAGCCGACGTATACTTCAGTTGTGTAAACTTTTTTTTGACTGACGCCAAACACGGCTTCACGGACCAGACGTGCAAAATAAGCCGTATCTACACCTGGTTGACCGATAATTTTTCTAGCCGCTGAGGTGCGCCCGACGACTTCACCATCGTTAAAGACAAGTACCTTGCTGTTTTCCGGGAAACCATGGACTTCTGGCTCATGAATCGGTAAATCAGTGACGATGGTCCCCTTTGTTTCCTTAGCTAGGGCATAGGCCTCTGCGACAGTCTCAATTTTTTCGACATTATTGGCATAAAAAGCTGTTTCGACTGTCGCTCTAATCGCCGAAAACAAGGGGTTCTTTTTTTGAATGTCCTCGATTTTATATTTTTCGATAGATGTCATCTGATACCCTCCTTGATATCTTTTCCTAATCACATGTTCATGTTTTTATTATACGCCTTTTATCGAAATTTTCAAAAAATTTGTAAATCTTTTTATCCCTTGCATTTTTGATAAACAAAAAACCTTGCCACGCCCTATCTCATTTAAGAATAGAAAGTAGACAAGATTTTAACTAGAAATTACCAGATTTTAACGCGTTCTGCTTCAGCACGCCACATACCGTCACCTTCTTGAATATCAAAAGTTGCAAAGAATTCATCTAAGTTACTCGCTTGCACGTTGGCACGGAGTTTACCTGGGGCATGGACATCCATTGACAGCAACATTTGTTGGTATTCTTCTGAAGCTTTGAGGCGCCAGATTTCTCCCCACTGGGTGAAAAAGGCTTTCAGATCTGCGTCAGGTTCTCTGAGCGCTGCGGTCATGGCTGCTGTCAATCCGCCGGCATCGGCGATATTTTCTGAAACGACCAGCTTGCCATTGACCTTGCCGCCTGCGATTTCTAGGCCGTCAAACTCGGCAATCATCAGCTCTTGCTTGGCTTCGAAGGCTTTGAAATCTTGATCCGTCCACCAGTTATTCATATTGCCGAATTCGTCAAAGAGGGCACCATTATTATCAAAGGCATGAGAAATTTCGTGAGCGATTACCGCACCGATGCCGCCGTAATTTTGACTAGGCGTTTGCTCTGTCGCTGAGTAAAAGGGCTTTTGCAAAATGGCTGCAGGAAAGACGATGGTGTTGCTATCTGGGCTAAAGTAAGCATTGACCATGTGTGCTGGCATGTGCCACTCAGTCTTATCGACATCTTCGTTGAATTTGTCATAGTGTTTGTGACTACGTGCGACATCAAATCGCGCAATATTACTATAAAGACTGTCATGAGAGACAGTAAATTGCTGATAAATTTCTGGTAATTTATCAGGGAAACCGATAAAGACCGTCATGGCATCCAATTTCTTGATGGCTTTATCAATCGTCGCACGACTCAACCAAGTATTTTTATCCAAACGTTCTTGGTAAACTTTGATCATCTCAGAGGTCATCCGTTGCACATCTGCCTTGGCTGCTTCACCAAAATATTTGTGACCATAATATAAACCAACAGCTTGCGAAAACTGACCAGTTGCCAAATCAAAAGCATGTTTTTCTTGGCTACGCGCTTCAGAAGTCCCTGATAATTTGCGTGAAAAGTCACTTCCCAAAATCCGCATATCATCAGACAAGTACTGGGTTGAACCTCTCAGTAATTTGACCAACATCCATGACTTAATCAGCTCAAAATTAGCCACATTAACGATTTGATCAAAGTTTTCATAGAAACGTTTTTCATACACAACGATTTTTTCAGGTAACTTGCCGATCAGCGCTTCGATGATTTGGGCAAATGGTACAGACTTGATGTGCGACGTGAAATCACTGATGACAACAGGATTATAGAGCTCAGCATACTTGGCCCATTCTTCTGATGTATTGACGTACTGGGCTAAAATAGCATCAAATTTGACTGTGTTCTCCACTTGTTGCTGTGCTGCTTCTGCTGAAAAGCCAAACTCACGCAAAATTTCTACAGTATTCGTCCTATAAAAATCAAGCAACTCAGCCTTACGTGGATGTTCATCCGCATAGTACGTTGTATCAGGCAAAATTAAGCCAGCGCCAGAGAAAGTCATGGCATAATGCACAGCATCTTTCATATCTGTGTCAACTGACAAACCAAAAGGTACTGGCACTTGAGAGTTTAAAATCAAGTCCGCAAATTTGCTAGTTAAAGTTTCAAAATCTAAAATAGCTGAAATTTTTTCTAACTCTGGTTTAACAGGCTCTGTCCCAAACTCGAAACGTTCGATAAAATCGCCTGCTTTTTTATAGAATTTTGCAAATTCAGTCATGACAGGTTCATCAAATTCATGAATCGTCGCAAAATCGTGCATCAAGGTTTGTTCATTACTAATGACAAGTTCATCAAAGGCTGCAATTCGTGGGCGATCTGATGGGATTTCTGTTTTCGCTAACCACTCGGCGTTGACTGCTTCAAATAAATCATCCTGAATTCTAACCATTCTCAAAACCACCTTCTAAAATTTCAATCACGCGCAACATCTGCGCATCCGTTATCAGTTTTTCTGCACCATTGATCACAGTTTCGTAAGCTGCATCATAAATTCGACCGTAATCCCCCATCTCTGATGGGATATATTTCTCGATTCGGTCACCGTTTTGGTTGAGATAAGTCAGATGACCGTAGGCTTGCGGGCTATCCTCACCAAATCCTGCTGTGCCTGGCATAATGCCAGCTTTCAGATCATTTTCCTGCTGGTCAACATCTTGCTTGATGAAAGTACCTTTGGTCCCTTGGATCAGCCATTTTGGATAAGGCACAAGCGCTGACTCTGTCGCATGCACGCTAGCTTTCAAGTGATCGGGATAAAACAAGTCCACGGCAAAATGGTCGTCGAGTGTGCTCAAAGGTTGGCGGGTACTTCTAATATCGTACTGCACCTTTTCAGGACTACCAAATAGACTGACCATTTGGTCCACCAAGTGGACACCATGACCGTAGAAAGCACCATCGAAGTTCGATCCAGTGACGGTTGTGTCATCAGGTCGGAAATGATCCATGTGTACCTGAATGTCGATCACGCGCCCAAGATAACCAGTTTCTATCATTTTTTTAACCGTCAAAAAGTCACTGTCAAAACGGCGATTTTGAAAAGGCATGAAAAAGAGATTGGCATCCTGGGCAAGCGCTACTAACTCTTGCATTTCAGTCAATTTTTCAACAGCAGGCTTGTCTAGTAAGACGTTTTTACCCGCCTGTAATAATTGTTTAGCCAAGGCAAAATGAGATTTAGCAGGTGTTACGACAACAACCAGATCAATGGTCTTGTCTTGGATAATATCCTGAATGTCTGTCGAAAAAAGCGTACCAGTTGCTTCTAAAGCAAGCTGCGCCTCAGGATTTTTCATTAAGGTTGGCGTCACGATTCGGACAATCTCAAAATTGTCGCGTGTTTGCAAGTAAGGAATGTGATAACGGTTGGTTGATTTGCCAAAACCAACATAGGCAATTTTCATTTTTTTCATGTCTATATTTTAACACACTCATCGAGCAAAAGCGGGTCTTAAAAATTGCTAAGCCACACACATCTCAAACCGCACGACTTAAGCATGAAAACGTTTTAGCATTAACGACTCTATTTAGGCTTCTAGCTCGACCAAAATTTGGTTGTTAGAATGGTCTTCGATTACAAGACTGTGATCTGTGTAAGATTGCAGCCGTCCTAATTCGTCAGCTTTTACTTTGATCCTTGCTAGATCATCTGAAGTCACAACATAGACTGTGAAACCAAATAATCCCGGCGTATCATCTAGATGATTGGCTAGATTTGTGCCTTCCCAACTATTGAAAGCAAAATGATGATGGTAATCACCAGAAGCAATCCAACTACCAGAGGGCACTGCAAATTTTTCAGTCATACCAAATAGGACTTGATAAAAATGAGATGTCTCAGCGACTGACTTCACACTCAAATGAATATGACCCATTTTCGTTTGAGCTGGTATGTGAAAGTCACTCGATTGACCAGTCGCATCTGCTAGAATCCCCGCAACGTCAAGTTCTTCGGTGATGGCAATGATTTGATCCCCTTGTTTATCCCAGACTGTTTCATGGTTATCGTGATAAACTTCTATCCCATTTCCTTCTGGATCCTCTAAGTAGATGGCCTCACTATAGCCGTGGTCAGCACCACCAATAATTGGGACTTTGTTTTGAATTAAGTGATTGAGAAAATCACCTAGATCCGAACGCTTTGGTACAAGTATGGCGATATGATACAGGCCAAAAGTTTTTGATAGATTAGCCGGCACTTGCTTTAAGCGGACCAATTCTGTCTGAGTTGACACAACGCCCAAGATAGCGTCTGTGCTCGTTTGACTTATAATATCCAGTCCTAAGACTTTTTGATAATACTGAATTTCAAGTTCTAAATTACTCACATTTAGAGTAACTGCGCCTAAGCGGACTTTGGATTGATAGGAATACATGATGTTCTCTTTCTATAATAATAACAATGGATGATATCATCTATAGTTTACAAATGTAAACATAAAGTTATTATAACGATATTTATAAATATAAACAAGCAAAGCAACTCAGATTTTTGAAATTTTATGCCAATCAAAAAAAGTGCCGTAGCACTTTAGATTAATTTTTCTTTATGAAACTGTTCCACGATTTGTTCACCATCATTGAGTTTCTCCCAGATGACAACTTTTCCTGCTTTCAGAGATTTTTGAACATCAATAATCCGCTGATTGCTTGAGCCGCGGAATTGTAGCAAGAGATTTTTCTTAGAGAGGTCAAAACGGCCATCAACTAAGATGTCAATATTGGCTAACAACTCGAGTTTATCTGGCGTCTCTAACATGAGCTCATCCCATGTATAGCCAGTCCATGACCAGATATCCTTGCCAGGCAGCTCAGACTTGATTCTTTTCACAAGCGGTAAAACCGTGCCAGTGTTAAGGAATGGCTCGCCACCTAACAAGGTCAAACCTTGTACGTAAGACAGTGCCATATCTGCCATGATCCGCTCTTCTAGTTCAAGCGTATAAGGTACGCCGAACCTAAAGTTCCAAGTTGCTTCATTATAGCAACCTTCACAATGAAAAGGACAGCCACTCACATAGAGGCTATTTCTCACACCCTCACCGTCAACGAAATTGAGCGGTTTATAATCTGCGATATAACCCTGAGATAAATCTTCAGCACGCCATTCTTGTGGTTTGGGATTGTTCATTTTTTGCCTGATTTCTTTTTGTTGAGATACTGCGCTTTAATCGCTTCAAGTTTCAGTTGTTTATCGGATTTTCCGATATTTTTTTCGTGGAACTTTTGGACACTTTGTTGTCCCTTATTATCTAATTGGTATTTACCCATTTTTCACCTCTATATAAACTTTAAATATGCAATTTCCGGCGAAGGGATGTGCCTTTTGCACCAAATAATTTTTCTAAATAGCCTAGTTTCGCTGCCATAACTAAGTAAGCAGCGAACCCAAAGCCTCCCGCTACGACAGTTTTCAGCAGGACATGGTTCGGCAGTAACCATTTGGCCAGGCTCACAATGATGGCCATAATTAAGGTCATTGTGGCGATACCCAAGAAGCCACGGAAGGTCACTTTGATCGAAAACTCAGAGACTTGCTGGACTTTGCGCAAGAAGAGGTAGACCCCGATACCAAAGGCAATGGTCGTCGCAATCATCGGTCCGTAAGCCTCGTAAAGCAAGATCGCCGGTACCTGAAGCACTAACTTGATCACTAGCGTCAAGGCAAAGTACCGCATCGCAACGCGACTATGGCGCAAGGCTTGAAGCATCGGTGATAACAAGGCATAGCTTGCAAGAAGGAAACTCTGTAGAAAGGCAAAGACAAACAAATTGAGCTGGAGTTGGCTTGGTGACACGTAGAAGATCGTATAGATTTCACGCGCCAGAATACTCATCCCCACAACAGCTGGCAACATGAAGACAGCAAATAACTGGAGGTTATAGCTGATCACATGCGCCGTCTCTTTTTTATCACCCTTGACATAAGATGAGGTGATGACGGGAATCCCAACCCCACCCAGAGTCGTTGCCACACCAATCAAGACCATGGTCAACTTATCTGTATTAGCAGAAAAGTATGAGAAGAAAATCGCCAATTGTGCATCGGTATAGTTGGCAACCATCCGCATGACATGTGGGAAAGTCGTTTGGTCGATCAGTTTGAAAATCTGAATCGCAGAGCCAATCACGATGAAGGGAATGGCCTGCGTCAAGGTTTGCGCGAGGAGATTCACAGCATTGATCTGATGTTTGGACGGTCCAGGATTAGCAATGTTAGCAATATCGCCCTGTTTCATCAAGGCTAAAATCAATACAACAGAACTTGCGATCATCCCGATAAAAGCGGCAGTCGTTGACTGTGTCACCGCCGCCACCCAGTCGCCTGAGCCAAGTTTCATGATCATAAAGGCTGTGACTAACATCCAGATCACGCGCACAATTTGCTCAAAAAGCTGACTAAGGGCGTAGGGTTTCATATTGCTCAACCCTTGGAAATAGCCTCGAATCACCGACATGGCCGGAAAAACAAGAACAGCTAGAGACAGGGATTTCATGACCGGAATCAGATCCTTACCACCACCCGAAAGCGCCGCAAAAAATGGCGCAAGCAAGTACATAACCCCTGCAAAAACAGCTCCCAAGATGACCATGAAAACCAACATTTGGCGAACCAAACGGTAGGACATGTTGCGATCACCAAGCGCATTATATTTGGCCACTTCCCGGGAAATGGCGACTGGAATACCAGCCGTCGAAATCAAAAGGAAGAGGGCATAGACATTGTAGCCCATGGAAAACAGCGCATTGGCCTGGTCACCATGACTGCCCATCCACGCATACCAAGGGATGATGTAGACAGCACCCAAAATTTTAGACAGGAAGTCACCTGCCGTCATCCAAAAAGTACCCGCCAGCATTTTATTCTGCTGATTTTGTGAGCTAGAAATTTCTTCTTCTATAAACTCTGCATTTTCCATTTTAGACAGTCACCCTTAAAAATCATCTTTACGATAACCCATTGATTGGATATCAATTTTTTTATCACGCCAGTTAGCTTTAATTTTGACCCAAGTTTCTAGGTAAACTTTATCGCCTAACATGACTTCGATATCACGGCGGGCCATCTTACCAACCTTACGGATCATATCACCACCTTTACCAAGAATGATCCCTTTTTGGCTCTTACGTTCAACGTAAATCGTCGCCATGATATGGATTTTTCCTGTGTCTTCATCACGTTTCATCGAATCAACCGTTACAGCGATTGAATGTGGGACTTCTTCACGTGTCAAAATCAAGACTTTTTCACGGATCATCTCACCTACCAGAAAACGTTCTGGGTGATCTGTAATCATGTCATCTGGGAAGTATTTAAAGCCTTCTTCGAGATTACTTTTCAGAATCTCAAGGAGTTTTTCTGTATTGTTACCTTCAAGGGCAGAAATCGGCACGACTTCTTTGAAATCCATTTGTGTGCGGAAATCATCGATTTGTGCTAATAACTGATCTGGATGGACTTTATCGATTTTATTAACAACCAAAATCACAGGAACATTGGCTTTTTTCAAGCGCTCAATAATCATATTGTCGCCCTTACCACGCGCCTCATCAGCTGGCACCATGAATAAAACCGTATCCACTTCACGTAAAGTTGAATAGGCAGACTCAACCATATAATCGCCCAAAGCGTTGTGTGGTTTATGAATCCCAGGCGTGTCGATGAAAACGATTTGCTCGTTTTCAGTTGTATAAATCCCTTGGATTTTATTACGTGTCGTTTGCGCCTTATCACTCATGATGGCAATTTTTTGCCCCATCACGTGGTTAAGCAAGGTTGATTTCCCGACATTTGGTCGGCCGATAATTGAAACAAATCCTGATTTAAAGGTCATATTTTTTCTTTCTGTTTTGAGGTAATCTTGACATATATTCTGTCAACGACTGCAGGTGTCTTTTACGCCTATCCAAGATTGAACAGACTTATTTTATTATAACATAAAAAGCCGTTGCCGACTTTTCAGTTTTGTGACGGGAGTCATTTACTCTCGTCTTATTTGTCGCCTTTATTACGAATCACGAAACCAGGTTTCTTTTCAGTCGCTTTAGGGTGAACTTTTTGTTTATCTTTTTTGTAGTAATCTTTTTTGTTGCGATCATCACGGTCGCGACCACCACCACGTTTGTCACGGTTATAACCACCGCCACCACGACGATCGTTACGTCCGCGGCCACCGCCACGATTGCCGCCACGGCCGCCGCCTTTACCACCTTCACCGTTAAATGGTAGTGGTTTTTCAGCAGCGATTTCTACTTTAGGACGTGTATCAGGATCATTAACTTTGGCTTGCAACAAGAGTGAAACTAAAAGTTTCGCATCGTATTCAGCAAGTAAGTTTTCAGCATCTTGATCAAATTTATCTAATTTAGCTGAGATTTTTGGATCAGTCAAATCACGTTTGATTTCGTCGAAAGCAACAGCGAGGCTAGCTTGGTAAGCTTCTTCGCGTGTTGGTGGCTTCATGCCTTTCATTTCTTTCTTAGTCAAACGCTCAATGGCACGTAAGTAGCCCATTTCGTTGTTAGACACGAAAGTGATTGACAAACCAGATTTACCAGCACGACCAGTACGGCCGATACGGTGAACATATGATTCTTGGTCTTGTGTGATATCGTAGTTATAAACATGAGTTACGCCAGAGATATCCAAACCACGTGCTGCAACGTCAGTTGCGACTAAAACGTCAAGGTTATCATTTTTGAAATCGCGCAAGACAGCCAAACGTTTTTGTTGAGCCAAGTCGCCATGGATACCTTCAGCACGATAGCCGAGTAATTTCAAACCACGTGTGATTTCGTCAACACGACGTTTAGTCCGACCAAAGACGATTGCCAATTCAGGTTTTTGCACATCAATCAAACGTGTCAAGACATCGAATTTCTCGAATTCTTTTGTTTTAACATAGTATTGATCGATTAGGTCAGACGTCATTTCTTTCGAAACGATTTTGACGTGTTGTGGTTCTTTCATGAATTTCACGCCGATTTTCTTGATGGCGTCAGGCATTGTTGCTGAGAACAAGAGAGTTTGGCGCTCAGCAGGTGTTGCTTTGATGATAAACTCAAGGTCATCGATGAAGCCCATGTTCAACATTTCGTCTGCTTCATCAAGGATCAATGTTTCGATGTCGCCAAGTTGCAAGGCACGACGTTTGATCAAGTCAACCATACGACCTGGTGTGCCGACAACAACATGTGCACCAGATTTAAGTGCTTTGATTTGCTTGTCGATGCTTGCACCACCAAAGACTGAACGGACTTTGATGCCTTTATCGCGACCGAAGCGGAAAAGTTCTTCTTGCGATTGTACTGCTAATTCACGTGTCGGTGCAATAACAATTGCTTGTAAACCACCGTTAACGTCGATTTTGTTCAAGGTTGGTAGACCAAAAGCAGCTGTTTTACCAGTACCTGTTTGGGCTTGACCAATCACGTCTTTGCCATCAAGCGCGAGCATGATTGTTTGTTCTTGAATTGGTGTTGGTGTTTCGTAGCCAGCTTTAACGATGGCTGATAGGATGTCTTCTGACAATCCGAGTTCTGTAAATTTCAAGTGTTTCTCCATTCATATAGAAGTGGAGTTTTCGGTTATTTTTTCTAGTTTTCTGTGAGAAGATGCTAGTGTGCCACATCTTCGATAGGCTGCTAATCGATGTCCTAAAATTAGACATCTCACGACCTATCAATATATAAAAACTTGTCTGCATTCTAAGCAAACAAGCTCAAAACGCTAAATACAATAGATAACTCAAGACTTTATTAGCCTAAATTCAAACAAGGTTGATTTTATCAAAGTTGTCTATCAATCCAAATACTCCATTGGGTGACGGTTGCCCCAATTGGACAACTTAATCAGTATAGCACAATTTTAGGGTAAATGATAGGGAAGCATTTAAGAATACGTTTTCATATTAAATGTGACTTTTTAGTCAATCAAACTGACAAGAAATTTAACTGGACAGATTACTTTTTTCTAACCTAATCCAATGCTAATCACGGTTCTGCGAAATCAACGATTTTTTAACGATTTCGCATTATTTCTCTGAAAGAATACGAAATTGGTATTTTTCGACACAATTTACGATCACGCAAAAAAATCCCGACACACAAGCATCGGAATTTCAAGTACTTACTATATTATCTCTCAACAAACGGCGTATCACTCAAGACAACATCCGGATATTTGTCCGCAAACCAACGTTCTGCAAATTGATTTTCAAATAAGAACAAAGGATTGTCAAAACGATCTTTAGCTAAAATATTACGCGAGCTAGACATGCGCTCATCCAAATCTTCTGGCTTAATCCAGCGCACTGTCTTTTTGCCCATCGGCGTCATAACCACTTCGGCATTGTACTCACCTACCATGCGGTGTTGGAAGACTTCAAACTGAAGCTGACCAACAGCACCCAGCATGTACTCGCCAGTCTGGTAATTTTTATAGAGCTGAATCGCGCCCTCTTGCACCAACTGCTCAATCCCTTTATGGAAAGATTTTTGCTTCATGACGTTTTTCGCTGCAACTTTCATGAAAAGTTCCGGCGTAAAAGTTGGTAGTGGCTCAAATTCCACTTTAAGCTGCCCTGTTGTCAACGTATCGCCAACCTGGTAAGTGCCCGTATCATAAACCCCGATAATATCACCAGCCACAGCATTTTCCACATTCTCACGGGCCTCCGCCATAAACTGGGTCACGTTACTAAGCTTCACAGCCTTACCAGTACGCGCTAGCTTCACCGACATGCCACGCTCAAATTCACCCGAAATAATCCGAACAAAAGCGATGCGGTCACGGTGACGCGGGTCCATGTTGGCTTGGATTTTAAAGACGAAACCTGAAAACTCAGGAGTCGTAGGTGACACCACCTCATCAGTTGTGGTTTTGTGCCCTTGCGGCTCTGGTGCGTAGTCTAAAAATGAATCTAGGAAAGTCTGCACCCCGAAATTCGTCAAGGCTGAGCCGAAGAAGACAGGGGTCAAATCACCAGCAAGAACCGCTTCAGCATCAAAAGGATTGCCAGCTTCCGTCATCAACTCAATATCATCTTTAGCTTGTTGGTAGAAAGGATTTAAGGCAAAAACTTGATCACCTTGCTCAAAGTCAACGTAACGCGTGTCCCCTTTGTAGAGTTCCAAACGTTTGTTGTGCATGTCATAGAGACCTTCAAAGTTTTTACCCATCCCGATTGGCCAGTTCATCGGCGTTGAGAGAATGCCCAAGACATCTTCCAACTCCGCCAGCAAATCAAGTGGCTCACGACCATCACGGTCAAGTTTATTGATGAAAGTAAAGACTGGAATGCCACGTTGTTTGACAACTTGGAAAAGTTTCTTGGTCTGTGCTTCAATCCCCTTAGCGCTATCAATAACCATAACTGCAGCATCGACAGCCATCAAAGTCCGGTAAGTATCTTCTGAGAAGTCCTCATGCCCAGGTGTATCTAGGATATTGACACGTTTACCGGCATAGTCAAATTGCATCACTGATGAGGTCACCGAAATCCCACGTTGTTTCTCGATATCCATCCAGTCGGATTTAGCAAAATGGCCGGTTTTCTTCCCTTTAACGGTTCCCGCTTCACGGATTTCACCACCAAAATAGAGCAATTGCTCAGTAATTGTCGTTTTACCAGCATCTGGGTGACTGATGATGGCGAAGGTCCGTCTACGTTTTATATCTGTTTCTAATGTCATTGTTCTTCCTTTAAGTGTTTGTATCAACTCTTGTCATGCCTAGCTTGGATTCTAGTTTACATAATAGTAGTTACCTCATATTTTGATTCAGTTACTACTATTATAGCATATTTATAAAAGTCCTTTTGTAATAAATTGTCATATTCGTCATTAAAAGTTCACGCATCTTTCATATTAGGGATAAATTTATCTGATAGAATAAAGAACATGAAAACTTATAACAGTAACACAAACAACACAACAGCAAAACTGTCACTTAAAACAATGGCACTTTTAGCTGGTATACTCTTTACTAGTGGCTTATTCGTGACAAGCCAAACAGCTAGCGCTGATCAAGTCACTTACACCGTTCAATCTGGTGATACCCTATCAAGCATTTCAGATCAATTCTATCATGACCAAGCACATGTACAAACGATTGCAACAGCTAATAAAATAGACAATATCAGCCTGATTTATGTCGGTGAAGAACTCAAATTCGACACAAACACTAAGGCTGACAGCAAAGCACCCGCTAAACCAAGTGCAGCGCCTAGCTCACCTGCTGTTGCGCCAGTCGCAGCCGTTGCACAGCCTACAGCGAGCATTGCGACCAACAACGGTTTTACCGCAAACTCTGCCAAAGAGGCAATCGCCATGACTGAATCCGGTGGTTCTTACACGGCGCAAAACGGGCAATATTATGGTCGTTACCAACTGACGTCTTCGTATCTTGGTGGTGACTTCTCACCTGCTAACCAAGAACGTGTTGCCGACGCTTATGTCGCTGGCCGTTACGGTTCATGGGAAGCTGCTTGGCAGTTCCACCTTGCCAATGGTTGGTATTAAGCTGTAACTCAATAAATTTGATCAAAGCGTTCGAGGAGCGCTTTTTTTGATGCTACAGTGAGCTTTTGGATTCAAAAAAACTTTAACGAATTATCATTCGTTAAAATTTTTAATTATTAGTATCAACTCAATGAATTGATACTATTTTGTTACCATCCCATCTTTCGATTAAAGTCTCGCCGTTCTTCATCACGAGCTTCTTCAAGTTCTTCTTCTTTCATTTTCAAGATGCTATCATACTCATTAAATTCTTGTTCAAACTGAAAGCTTAAATCCCTCGGTGCGCCACCAGGTAAATTTTGATAAAAACTATAAACATAATCAACTAACTGACTTGTTTTTTGGTTCACCTCTCTACGATAATCGTTTATGATTCCCTCTGCTTCATTAAATAAACGTACATTATCATCATGCGCATCCTCAATTTGTTGGCGTTCGTAATTATCCATCATCATTTCCTCTATACACCAGCCTTTACTGGACTTTTTAACTCTGGTTTAAATTTACTTGTCTTCAAACTTTCTTCTGCTGCGACCGCAGATTGACCCGATAATCCCTCTTTAAAATTAGAGACAATGGTTTGACCCGCAAAATCAGTCATCTCAGTTTTCTTTTCACTTAGGCTTTGAGATAAGCTCATGCCTTGAGCTGTTATTTCTACTCTCTTTGCCTCAAGGATGGCTTTAATGGCAATCCGCTCTTGCGCCTTCATTGTTTCTGTAAATTGATTATTCATAAAATTAATATCTACAAACGGATTTCCTAGCGTATTTTCATATAACATTTTCCTACCTCCAGTTCACTTTTGTCTCATTCATCAAGTTGCTAAATCCCGTAGCACCCTGTGCATCCACTTCTTGAATGTTTTGGGCGATTTTCAGCAGAGTTGCAGAAAATTGTTCTATTTCTGTTTGATACTTTTGAGCTGCCTTGTTCATCCCTTCTTCAATACCAACATCCCAAAAATTTGACAGATTAAACTCTGATAATAGATTATTCACTTCCCAATACTCTAAATACTGGATCACATTATTCACAGCTTGGTGCCCATCATTGATTCCTTTTTGAACTTTTTCTTTGGCAGATGTTAACTTTTCGTTGACATCTTTCGTAAAATCTTCAGACTTCATGACAGCATTCTGTGCAACCATTTGTAATAGCTCTGCTCGAAGTGCTATTTTTTGAACACCAGTCGCTGAACGAATTCGATCTTGATACTAAGGCATATGTTTTTTATTCCATTTCTCGGCTGCTTTCTTAGCTTTTTTGATAATCTTTTTATAGTCTTCATCAAACTGATTATAGATAGCCTTAGCTTGATCAGTTGGCAGACCAAGTTCAATCAAACCGGTAATACCTTTTGAAAGTGCTGCAATTATGGTTTCTGCTGAAATTACCCCAAGCATTCCTTCTGCTTTGATGATAGTATTTTGAATTAGCTTTGCCAAATTAGTCCCAGCTTCTAACATTTCTGGGTGAAAATCTTTCGTCGCGACCATCGGCAGACCTTGAGCATTTATCTGAAATTCACCAAAATCATGACTACTATTTTTGGTTTCAAAAGTCGTATTAAAATTTAGTGGTACAATGACATGTACTGTACCAAACTGCTCTTCATAAGGCGTTGTCCGATTCAACATACTTACAAGGTCAAATGGATTTACATAGTAGGTAACCTTTTTACCAGCTGCTTTGATTTCTTTATCTGTCATCCCCATATTTTTTAAGCTCTGTGTCACATCTGCTCCATCAAACAGTACCACTTCCCCTATCGTCTCAAATGCTTTTGGATCATCATGATAAAGTTTTGCGACTGCTTGTGCTGCGACCATCGTACCGAGTGAATGACCAGTGACATTAAGCTTGGCATTCGGCGCTTGTTCGTTTAACGCTTTGATTTTTGATACCAAAACTTGATTGGCAAGTTTGGCTTGTGGGATATAGGAATTGGTCAGAGCGAAGTTGGCATCGTTTCCTATCCAGTCGTTTAGCGTGGCGATGCTTGCCTTATCACTCCCACGAATAGTCAGATAGGTTTGCTTGGTATCTTTATTTAAGCTAGGTGTATCTGTCACAAAATACGAGTTAAAACCTGCCTTGGTATCTGTCAGCATACCTTGTTCTTTCCCACCAGTTGTATACGTTTGAGTTTCATAGCCACCGTTCGCTTTAGGAACTTGGATACTCATTGTTTTATCTACGAGATCGGGTTGGAGATAGACGATGCCATCGTTTGGAAGATTGGTCCCGCCTTTTGTGAAACTGGCTTCTCCGCTATTAGTCTTGTAGAGGGTATCTTGGGAGTAGTCAATTTTTTCCATATTGAGTTTTTTTGATATTGTGGAAAATTAAGTGGTCGTTTATTATATGCTGATTCGGCTAAATTTGCATACATATTATTAAAATTGCTTAGATTACTCATAGTCAACCCAACCTCCATTTTTTACTACACTTACATCAGTAAGATACATCGCACTTATCTTAGGAAAAGATTTTTCATCTTTTAGTTGCCAAGTCATGGTTAATTTTGACTCTTCAATATCATTGAATTTTCCTGATATATCTAAATAAATTCCAGCTCCTTGTGGCGTTCCATTACCTGCCACACCTACGTCTAAACTATCCCAATCCCATTGCACACTTTCAACTTTCGAGTTTTCAGATTTGACATAATCTGTCATTTTTTGTTCGTATTTTTTTAAATAATTGATTTGTTCATCTTTTGTTGGTTTAGTAAAATCTTTGATTAAAAAAATATCAAACGGTGTTTTCATTTGTGTCATGAGAATGCCTCCTATTATCCCCGATGCTAAGATAGTTATGGTTATTCCAACCACTAATTTTTTATGTTTCATATTATATTCCTTATCTAATTAATTTTATGTTTTTAGACTTATATAGAAAATAAACATTATTACCTCCCAAATCATTTAGCATGGCAATACTTGCCTTATCACTCCCACGAATAGTCAGATAGGTTTGCTTGGTATCTTTATTTAAGCTAGGTATGTCTGTCACAAAATACGAGTTAAAACCAGCCTCGGAATCTGTTAGTAAGCCTTTTTGTTTCTCTCCAGTGATATAAGTTTGAGTGTCATAACCACCATTCGCTTTAAGAAGTCGATGGGTAATTGTTTTATCTGTGACTTTTAATGTTGGGTCGGGTTGGAGATAGATGATGCCATCGTTTGGAGGGTTAGTGTCACCTTGAGTTTCAACTAACCCTATATTGGGATCTGTAAAATCATTCGAATAATTAAATTGAAGTGTTTCATCAGAATCTAAAACCTTTTTCTGATTTTTTTCAACTTGTCATAAGGAAAACTATTAGGACGATTATTATAAGCACTCTCAGCCAAGTCTGCATAGATATTGTTAAAGTTAGATAAGTCACTCATATAAATTACCACCTATTCTTAAAGGCTGAGTTATTGATTTGTGTTTCATATTGGGATATAAAGTTTTATTATCAAAACCAAAACTTAATACAAAATTTGAGTCTGTAATATTATTAAAACCACCTTCAATATCTAATGATTGATACTTATCTCCTGTCGGAATTCCTCCTGCATCAGGTTGAATTGTTTCAATTTCCACACTATCCCAATCCCATTGAACGTTTTCAACTTTCGGATTTTCAGATTTGACATAATCTGTCATTTCTTGTTCGTGCTCCTTTAAATAAGCCATTCGCTTTTCATACAAATTCAACGTAGGTGTAGGATTTTTCTGTCCCCATACTGTGCCAAATATCAAGAAAACAACAAATCCCATAGCAGTTATTATCATTAATCTTTTTTTCATACATTTTCCCCTATTCTTTCAAATGTTAAAAGGGTTACGACCAAAATCGATATTTTTTGTGATTCATCTCATATCCTCAATTAATTCCTTACCTTAATTTTTATAAAAAGCAAATAGAGTTGTCTGTTAAGCCATTCAAAATCACATTATCCGGAGCTTCCTTTTTTATAATTATCATAAAAATCTCCTAATTTACCAACCTGTTTTTTAATATTATAACATTTTATAGAAAACGTTTCGATTTTTTCTTATTTAAATAGTGAGATAAGAATGATGTCCAGAAGCAAAACAATTAATTGCTTTCACAAAAAAAAGCTGAGTTCGCACTCAACTTTTTTTAGTCTATAACTTTAAACTTCAACTGTTCATCAACTTGCAATTGCCCTGTTTTCTCCAAATAGGCAATCATCAAGTCTTGAATCGTCAAACCTGTATCTTGAACGACTTCTGCTGCTTTATAAACATTGTACTCACCACCACCGACTGCTCGATAGTTATTCAGTGCAACACTCAGGACATCCGTGTCTTGAACTGGCTGACCTTGATAAGTCAGCTCGCGCACACGACTGCCGACTGGCTGTGACACATCAAGTGTATAGCCCAGACCGTAATAGAAATCGTAATTATAGTGCTCGGTTTTCGGCACCAACCACTTAGGATTGATGACGATTTCTCCCGCATCCAAGGCAAAGTACTCGGCTGTCTTCTCAAGATTTTGCTTGAGTTGCTGACCTGTAACTTTCATCAAAAAGAGGGTATTGTCATAAGGATAATTTCTCAGAATATCCCGGACTTTCACATCTTGCGGCAAATACAAGGTATTGTTATTCATACTAACGATTGAAATATCAGCCCCTGTCGCAAGTCTTTGAACATGTGCGGTGAGCGCGAGGATCGCGTTGCTGGTTTGTGCCAAGTCTAGGTGACTTTGCGCCGCAACTTCGGTATCGAGATGAACGATAGGTCTATCCAAGTAACGATTGACCTCAGTCTGGAGGTCGTCCAAGGCTGCTTTCAAGTCAGGAGATTGATTAATCCCTGGCGTTTTCAGCTCACTTGTGATGCTCGGTTGTAGATTATCGTCAAAATTAACGGCAATCTCGAAGTATTTGCGTGCCATGTTGGGTGGCTGCAAGGTATAAGTCCCGTGGACAGATTGTCCCTCGATTGTCGCGTGCTGATGGCCAGTCAAAAGGATGTCAAAGTCCAATTCTTCTAAAAGTTGATAGCCGACATTTTCACCAGTATCAGACAAACGTTCACCTGTTGCCAGGTCAGACTCAAAGCCACCGTGATAAATCCCAACCACAAAGTCCACTTGAGGTTTCAAGCGCTCAAGCTCAGCTTTCATGGCTGGAAAAACTGGTGTAATTTGGATATCTGCGATATTTTCAGGATTTTCCCAGATATTAACATAGTCTGTGACGGCACCAATCAAGCCAATTTTCAAGCCATTGCCCAGTGTCTTTATCTGAGCTGGAAAGAGTTGCGCACCAGACTTGTCTAAGACATTGACTGCTGTGACTTGGGCATCTAGATTTGAGAGATTTTCTTTTAGAAAATCAAAACCGTAGTTAAAGTCGTGATTGCCTAGTGTAATGACATCATAGCCACCGGCATTCATGACTTTAGCGATACCATTGTCAGACCGTTTTTGATTTTGAAAATAATTGATAAACGGTGAACCTTGAAAAATATCGCCGCCGTCGATGACGAGGGTATTTTCATCCTTATCAAAGTCAGTGATGGCCTGCATGAGCCCCATGCCTTGCGCCTCATTTGAGAGGTAATCGGTCGGGTAGAGATAGCCATGCACATCACTGGTATAATAAATCTTCATTTTTTTCATGAAAAGATTATCCTTTCAACAAATAAGACCGAATTTGATCAGAAATTTGCTCAATCACAAGGATTAAGATAAAGAGACCAATCAAGATAGAGCCAACCTGTGGCCACTTATAGGCACTCATGGCAAAAATCATCGGCGCACCGATACCGCCCGCCCCAACAAGACCTAAAATACTAGCATCCCGCAAATTCATATCCAAACGATAGAGCAAGATAGACAAGAAATCAGGCATGAGCTGAGGCATAACGCCAAAACGAATTTTTTGGAAGGTTGTCGCACCTGCTGCTTCCATGGACTCCAAGATCCCTTGATCCAAGTCCTCAATGGTTTCGATGAAGAGTTTAGAAATCATCCCGATCGACATAAGGCCTAAAGTCAAAGCACCCGCAGATGGCCCAGGACCTGTCACGCGGATAAACATCAAGCCGTAAACAAAAGGTGGGACTGTCCGTAAAGCCATGATGAAAAAGCGAATCACGTAGGCAACCCAAGCCGGCATCATATTGGTTGCTGATAAAAACGATAATGGCACCGCGATAATCGCCCCAATTAAAGTCCCTAAGATGGCAATGGCAATGGTTTGGAGCAAGAGATACCCGACGCCTGATGTATCAAGGGCAAAGAGAAATTTCAAGTCTGGATGGAAAATCCCTTTGAAGATATTCCCTGCAATCGCAGTGCCTTTTTCTGACATCCCTGACATGTTCATCACGGTCATTGACCAGACGAAGATACCCGCTACAATAGCGAAAATCACCAGGTAATAAGGCCAACGACGAGGACTTTGTGCATATTTTTCTTTTATTAAATCTGTCATGTCATCCTCCTTAGGTCAACTTGCGACGAATCACTTGACTTACCAGCTCGATCGTCATCACAGTCACGAGTAAGGCAAGTAAGATCATGCCTACACTGGTATAGTCTCGGTTATTGACCCGATCGTTTAAGATCATCCCGATACCGCCGGCACCAACATAACCCAAGATCGCGGCATATCTGACGTTCCCTTCAAAGTTAAAAAGAGTTGTTGACAGATAAATCGGCATGATTTGTGGCGCAATGGCAAAAGTGAAAGCTTTCAGCTTCGTCGCCCCCATTGATTCCATGGCTTCAAAAGCACCCATATCCACCGTTTCGATGACTTCAAACATTTGTTTACCCATGTAAGAAAACGAGAAGATGAAGATCGCAAGCGTTCCTGCAAAAGTACCGAGACCAAAAATATAAGTGGCGATTAAAGCCGTCACAAGCGTTGGCAAAGTTCGCAAGAAAGTAAAGAGCACGCGCACGATTTTGTTAATCAAAATGTTATGCACGATGTTGCTAGATGCCAAAATCGCAAACGGAATAGCTAAGATACTGCCGAGAATCGACCCGATAAAACTCATTTTTATCGTATCAAGCAAGGGTTTGATAACCTTAGGCAAGTAATCCGTATCAGGTGGTACCATTCTTTTCAACATATCAAAGAAGTTCGAGCCACGTTCGATGAGCGCTGAAAACTGGAAATTCGTGAATTTGAGCGAGAAAATCAATAGCGCAATAAAAATGAGCCAGACGATCGGTGTACGCGTCGCTTTTTCATAGACGACCTCACCCGAGTCCAAGACTAATTTCTTAGGCTTGAAAATTTTATCATACATCCTAAGCCTCTTTTCTGTAGACATCATCTAAAATTTCTTGCGTCACGCTACTAGATGGGCCATCAAAAACAATTCTACCTTTTTTCACAGCGATAATGCGGTCTGTATATTCAAGCGCCAACTCCACATGGTGGATATTGATCAAGACTGTTTTATTTAACTCTTGATTAATCCGTTTGAAATCATCCATCACTTCACGAGCTGTGACTGGATCAAGTGCAGCAACCGGCTCATCCGCCAAAAGAATGTCAGCATCTTGAGCTAGCGCACGCGCTAATGATACCCGTTGTTGTTGACCACCAGAGAGTTGGTCGGCACGGATATAAGCCTTGTCCAAGATCCCCACACGATTTAAGGCATCAAGGGCTTTGAGTTTATCCTCTTTAGAAAAGAGACCAAAACAGACTTTAAGAAAAGACATATTAGGCACACGAGAGCTGAGGACATTACGGATAACAGAAACACGTGGCACGAGGTTGTAAGACTGAAAAATCATTCCGACGTGTTTACGGAACTCACGCAGACCCTTGCCCTTTAATTTGGCAACATCTGTATCATTGACGATGAGTGTTCCCGCCGTAATATTGTTCAGGGCATTAATGGTGCGGATAAGTGTTGACTTCCCAGCACCAGACGTTCCGATGATGCCCACAAACTCGCCTTGTTCAATTTCAAGATTGATATCTTCAAGACCCCGAGTACCATTAGGATAAACTTTTGAAACATTTTCGAACTTAATCATTTAGCTGATTGCTCCTTACTTATAAGTGGATAAGATGACTGCTTTACTAGTATCAGCAAAGCGATGAAACTGTCCTAGACACGAAAAACAAACAGTCAACGCTTGTCTGACTGCTTGCTTTTCGCGTTTTAGTTAGTCACGCTAAGGTCTAGCCTATTTAGCGTTTTTTTGCGACAATTTTTCTGCCGCAAATTCTGATTTATAATCAGATTCTTTTGCATCTTTGTATCCTTTATGTGAGTAGACAGCAAGGACTTTTTTACCGTCTTCAGTCGTACCCATATCTTTAATTGCTGCTTTCAAGGCTTTTTGGAACTCTGGTGTCATGATTTTAGATTCTTTTGAAACCAAGATACCATCGTTATAAATTGCCGGTGTCACACCAATGACGTTTGTTTCAGCCCAGATAGACTCTTTTTGTCCATAAGTTGATGTCCAGGCATCAGCGAAATCACGACGCGCATCCGCATACATTGGCAACACATCGATTTGACCTGAAGCAAGACGTGCCAAACCTGAACCATAAGAATCAATCGTCACGGTATGTGCTAAGTCAGTCACGGTGTGTTTGAAGTTGTCGTTTAACCAAAGTGATGGATAAACATATCCTGCTGCTGAGGTTGTTGAAGAAAGTCCCCAGTTGGCATCTTTTAAATCATTCCATGTTAATTTTTCGCCAGCATTGACTTTTTTAGCCAAGGCTTGACCTTTCTCAGATGGACCTGTAACTAAGATTGAACGGTAACTTGTCGCTTGTTTATCCGTTGGCTCAGTCGCTTTACCATCATTCCAATCTTTAGCGTCACTTGAGTCTTTATTAAGACCTGCACGTGTCGCAGTCAAGATAACATTCACGTCGTCTTTATACAAAGCATAAGTTGAACCTGGAACGCCGTAACCTACATCAGCAGCACCAGAAGCTAAGGCTTCACCAACTGCTTCGAAGTTTGTGCCGACAGTCACGTCAACTTTCTTCACGGTATAGCCTTGTTTTTTAAGCTCATCTTGTAACAGTGATGCCATCGGTTTTGTTGCGACGGCAATATCATCTGGGTTTCTAGATGGGACAAACGAAATTTTCAATTCGTCAATTGTCTTATCTTCTGATTTTTTATCAGAAGTTTTACTCCCACAAGCTGCCAATGCTGCAACTGCAAACAATGCAACACCTGCTGTAACGAGACCACGTGTCAATCCTTTTTTCATGAAAATGGATACTCCTCAATATTTTTTGCAACCTAAAGATCAGGGACAATTCCGTGATATTTGACTACCTGTCTATTATATAATACTTTTTCCTTTTTGGTATCTTTTTTTGACCTATTTTTTTATTATTTTTTAAAAGTTTTTTCAAACAAAAAGATATTATTTGTTATCTTAAAGATACAAAAAAACGACAAAGTCTTGCAATAGAAAGCTTTATCGTCTTATAGCAGTTATTCTTATTTTTAGCATAACTTATATTATAATTTTTTGACAACTTCTGCCAAACGCATAGAGTTACTGCCTTTTAGCAAGATTTGATCCATTGGTTTCAGGTCATCAAGCAGGGCTTGTGACATATTTTCAAGTTCATCTTTTTCATCATCTTTTCGGAAATATTTAACCCTTTCAGGCGGGAAAATTTCCTGAGCCAACTGCGATAATGGTAACATATCTTGACCATAAAGATAGAGTAAATCCAACTTTTCAGGATTGAGTGCCGTGATCATGGCCGCATGGAGTTGGGCTGATTGCTCGCCCAGTTCTTTCATATCTGCCAAGACTGCAATTTTACGACCTTCAGGGTTGCGTTCAATCGTTTGGAAAGTTTCCAAAATCAGTCGCATGGCTGTTGGGTTGGCATTGTAGACATCTGATAAAATATCTGCACCATTGCTTGCTTTAAGCCACTCTACTCGATTTTTGGTCAGGTTGAGACTAGCAAGCGCTACCTTAATATTTTTGGGTGACACCCCTTCTAAAGTCCCGATATAGGCTGCAATCATAGCATTAGTAGCATTAAATTTCCCAGGTACTGGGATTGTCAAGGTTTCATCTAGAAAATTAACCGTGAAGCTCAGGTGGTCTTTATGCTCATAAAGGGCTGTCAAATGAAGATCTGCGTCTGCACCGAAGCGCGTGATTTTCTGATTTTCAGGTAAATAGGCGTTGATAATTTTATCAGCTGGTGCAATGAGTTCACCGCCATTGACCAAGCCGTCGATAATCTGCATCTTGCCTTCAGCGATTTTCTCACGCGTGCCGAAAAACTCGAGGTGACTTTCGCCAATCAGCGTGATGACCGCCAGTTTTGGTTTGGCGAGGGTAGATAACAAGTGGATGTCGCCCATGTGATCCTGCCCCATTTCGAGCACCAGTTTTTCAGTGTCGTCGGGCATGTGGAGAACGGTGTAGGGCAGGCCAATTTCATTGTTGTAGTTGCCCTGCGTTTTGTAAGTTTTGTAGGTCGTCGCAAGAATTTGCGCAGTCATGTCTTTGGTCGTCGTCTTACCGTTGCTACCGGTGATCGCAATGACGTCGACCGCAGTTTTAGCCAGATAATAACGAGCCAAATCTTGAAAAGCCTGCTCTGTGTTGTCGACTAAAATGTGAGAAACAGCCACTTCTTGCTCTGAGAGCGTCACAACAGCACCATTTTCGAAAGCCGTCGGGATAAAATCGTGGCCATCACGCGCCCCCTTTAGGGGCAGGAAAATGTCGCCAGGCTGGATGAGTCGGCTGTCAAACTCGATATTGCCAAGCACACGATCCTCATATTTTGAGATGTCGTTTTGCGCCTTGACGGCATTTGCTACTTCATGTAGGGTTAAGTTCATAATTGCACCTGATTCTTTTTCATATCTATTATTTTATCAAAAAAATGCCGAGATTACTCGACATTTATCGTGTCAATATAAACCTGCTAGACAAAAGCTTTATTTTTTTGCATGATGTCTTTTGCCACTTCCAAACTAGGCATTTCAGCCAACTTAGAATCGTTTAACAGATAGATTTTATCCGAATATTGATACACTTCTTCTAAGATGTGGCTGGTCAGCAAAACAATTTTTTCTTGGGAGATTGATTTTAGGTAGCCAAAAGCAAGTTTTCGCATGCCATAATCCATCCCGTTCATCAATTCATCGACGATGACTAAATCACTTGATATAGACAATGTCATGATAAAAGCGAAAATTTCTTTCATGCCAAGTGAATAGGTTTTGATTTTTTTATTGACAAAACTGTTTGCAGCAAAATCCTGAATCATTGCTGTCGCTTTTTCTTGCTCATCTTTTGACAAGGTTAAGATGTAGTCTTGTGCTGTCAAATTTTCATCAAAAATAGCTAGATTTGGCACATAAGCACTGCGATTAAACCCTGATATTTTCCCAGATTTCAACTTCATTTCACCATTGATAAGTGTAAATAGCGTCGATTTCCCTGCACCATTGCGCCCAATGATACCATACAATCCTTTTCTAGTGATGTCAAAACTCAGATTTTCTAAATTACCGGCAACGATGTTGGAAAGTTTCATTTCTGTCATATTATTTTGTCCTATATAGCCATTTTTGATACAAAAGGTTTGTCAGTAGGTAGAAGATAAGACTACAAATCAAGAGGTAGCCAGCACCGATCAACATACTATTAGTCCCAAATAAATATTTTTCATCTGGAAAAACAACGCTCACCCCAAACAAGTACTCAAAAGGCAAAAATTTGATAAAAGGTTTAAAAAGGTCTTTTTGATGGAGAAAATCATAGCCCACAATTAAAAGTAGCTCAATACCTACCACAACTAACGTTTTTTTGAAAATCACGGCAAGCAGTTGGCTAAGGGTAATGATAAAAAGGAGTGTCAAAACTAGAAAACCTAATGCCCATAAGTCAACTTGCCAATAAGGCGTTACCACTTGACTGAGTTGCCCGTAAGGATAGATCAAACTGCCCCAATTCCCACTCGTAATCCCTAGTACTAGATAATTGGCAATAATCGTAAGGAGAAGAAAACTTAAACTGATTAGAAAAGGGATGAGCAGATGATTTAAAAGGGTGCGAGATTTTGCTTGTCGAATCAACCGATAATAGCGAATTTTTTCTGTCTCAAATTTTTGGGCAAAAAAGTCACCAAACAATATGACTAGCAAAGACAAGGTCACGACAGATGTGAAGGAAACAAATGTCAAACTCATTTTTTCAAACGCACCCTCAACAGTAACGGCAGTCATTGGAAATGCTAACTTATGTTTCCTAAAATAGTCATAATATTTTTTTTGACCTTTCGCTGCTTGATAAAAATCCAGATTCTATTCCTTAAAGTCTTCAGAAATATTACCAACTTGCTCAATCTTCTTTTCCCAATACGTTTGATAATCTTTGTTAACGAAAGCATTTTTTTCAGCTTTTATGCTCGCTAACTGCTTTTGATTAAAAGCTTGAAATGCCATATCTTTCGGATTATTTTTCAACTCTATTTCAAGTCTTCCGATGTCTTTTTCTAGTGAGTCCAAAGTTATTTGGTATTGAAACTCTCGCTTGAAATTAGTATTAAACATAGCAATCACAACAACAATCAAACCACAAACAATCAGATTCTTTTTATTAGCTATAAAACTCTTAAATTCTAATGTCATCATCCAATATTCCTTTTTCTAATCAGTCAATGCAACACCCTTACATCGTATCTCCCTAAAGTAAAGAATGTAGATATTTCATAGTATACCAAAAAATATTTATGTTTAGCTTTATTCTCTCATATTTCTCATTTTAAATAATTGTGAAATAGTATAATCTATGATTTTCAGATGACTTTAAATAATTTACAGAAAATATACATATTTTTTACATAACTATTCTTTCAATCATGTTAAACTATAAACAAGACGGCCATCTTAACCTATTCGAATGATCCAGGACAAAAAGGAGAATGCCAAATGGCAACTGATAAGACACGCACTGATGAACTTTCACAACAAGGTTTTAAACCAGAACAAATTGTTTTGACCATTATTATCCTACTTCTATTAATTGGTGCATTTTTCGATCGACCAATTTCACAAACCATCATGAATCAAGGATCTATTTTTGGCACCATTTTTCAAAACTATGGCCTTATTTTTCCAAGCATCGTTATTTTTATGGCATCACAAGTTTTCTTTTACCGCATTCAAAAAATTGAGACTAACATATTCGGCAAGTTTTCTGTCATGTTTTTAGCGCTAGTTGCCTGCATTTATGAAACTTGGCAAGCTGTTAAAATAGCATTGTTTTACACTGTTTCTTCACTTAATAATATCAAAAATAAAGCGCCAATCGGTGCAGCCAATAATGATGGTGGCGGTAAAGTGACTTTGCCAACTTGGTATATACCGACGCTATTTATCCTGACCATTATATTAGTTGCAATTGGCTGTGCGCTTTGTTATCAATGGCTTGCAACAAAAGACGAGATTGAAATGAAACGTCTGACTTATGTTGCGTTAGCAGGTATTGTCGCTGTCTTTGCATCTGATACCTTGGTCAATAGTATGAAAGCTTTTTGGGGCCGTATGCGTCCTTACGAGATGAATGAAACTTGGTCAAATTTTACGTCTTGGCTACAAATCAACGGTGTTAATGGCCATAAGTCATTTCCTTCAGGACATTCTCAGGAAGGTTGGGTGGCACTTGTTTTGCCTTTGTTTGTCTCACCTCAACGTCCTACTAAACGCCGCAATACTTTCATTTTTGCAGTAGCATTTGGCTCATTAATGGCCTTATCTCGCGTAAGAGTCGGCGCCCATTTCCTAAGTGATGTCACCATGGGTTCTTTTATCTCTATTCTTGTGATCTATGTTCTTGCCCGCCTTTTGAACGAAAAATTAATGGGCGAATTCTTAACTTAAGACACACATCATCATCAAAAAAACCATTGCCAAAATGACAATGGTTTTTTATTTTCATGACGTGATACTCAGTGCTCTTGACAATACTTCCCATTTACGTTTAATCACTTTTTGATACCAATCAAAAGAGTCTATCTTGTTAGTAAGGAATTCCTTGCAAAAGGTTATTGCAAGAGACTCAAATCATCACCATTGCTTGCGATAACGTCTTTGTACCAGTAGTAAGAATCTTTCGGGATGCGTTTCAATGAGCCTGTCATCGTTTCATCTTGGTCGACATAAACAAAGCCGTAGCGTTTTTGGTAGCCGTTGAGCCAGCTTAGGAGGTCTGTATAGCTCCAAGTGGTGTAACCGATGACGTCGACACCGTCAGAAATCGCTTCTTTGATGGCTAGGACGTGTTTTCTCAAGAAGTCGATACGATAATCATCGTGGACTTGACCGGCTTCTAGTTTGTCATATTCACCTAAGCCATTTTCCGTGATGAGAATTGGCAAGCGATAACGTGAGGCGATGCGGCGCAAGGCGATTCTTAACCCCACAGGGTCAATGGCCCAGTCCCAGTTTGTCGTTTCAAGAAAAGGATTGGTCACGCTTTTTTGTAGGCCAAGAATACCTGACGCTTTAGCCGTCCCTTTTTTCCCTGTCGTGTTCATTTGGTAGCTGTCTTTATTTTCAACACCACCATCAATCGGGTTCCAAGTATTCGTTCCGCTTTGATAGTAGTTCAAGCCCATAAAGTCAGGTTTGGCAGATTTGAGTAATTCAGCATCACCAGGTGCAAACTTAGGCGCCAGACCTCTTGCTTTCAAGTAATTCCAAGCAACGATTGGGTATTCACCGTAGGCATAAACGTCCATCCAGAAGTGTGCGCCCATTTCTTCAGCGTTTTCTGCTGCCAAAACATTTAAAGGATTTGAATCAAAAGCATACTGTGGTGAGTAGGCAAATGATGGGCCAATTTTACCAGCAATATTCATGTCATGGAATTTATTAATGACTGCCGCATTAGCCAAATTCGCATGGTGGTTGACTTGATAAAAGAGTTTCGGATCCTTTTTACCAGGTGGATGTGTGGCGATTTGCCACCCCATATGCGTAAAAATATTTTGCTCATTCAATGACACCCAATACTTCACGCGATCGCCATAGGCTTTAAACAAAGTCTCAGCATAGTTCACAAAATCTGGAATGATTTGACGTGATTCCCAGCCACCATAGGCGTCCTGAAGGGCTTGCGGGAGATCCCAATGATAAATGGTCACCAAGGGTTCAATGCCATTGGCTAATAGATCGTCAATCAAATCGCTGTAGAATTTCAGACCTGCTTCATTGACTTGGCCTGTGCCGTTTGGAAAAATACGTGTCCAAGCGATCGAAAAACGATAAGCTTTCAAGCCCATTTCAGCCATGAGCTTGACGTCTTCTTGATAACGGTGGTAATGGTCAACGGCAACATCGCCATTGGTGCCTTTAAAAGTCTTGCCTGGGATGCGAACAAAATCATCCCAGACTGATAAGCCTTTCCCGTCTTCATCGTAAGCGCCCTCTACTTGATAGGCTGCTGATGCACTTCCCCAAAGAAAGTCTTTGGGAAATGTGGCTAAATTTTTATGTTCCATGTAACTCCTTCGACATGCTTTGCAATTTAGAGATATAGTGATTTAAAGAAAAAGTCAATGATTTCATGACTTTTTCTGTAGCTTTCAATGTGTTGTATCCTATTATGATTCAATTGAGAATCGTGACGCTTAAACTTCTTCTTTTAAGCTGTTTGCTGCAACGACAAATGGGAACCAAATGGCGAATGTTGCTGCAAATGAGACAGCTGTTACAAGAATCGCACGCCAGTCAAAACCTGTCGCCATGAAAGCATTAAGAAATGGTGGTGTTACCCATGGCACTGACAAGACAACTGGTGAAACCAAGTGTAAGACTGTCGCAACATATCCGATCGTTACTGACACCATTGGTGCTAATAAAATTGGGATGAAGAAAAGTGAATTTAAGACCAATGGCATCCCGAACATAACAGGTTCATTGATATTGAAGATACCTGGTGCAACAGATAGTTTGGCAACTGTTTTATAGTCGTCACGTTTAGAGAACCAAAGGATGGCAACGATCAATGACAAAGTACCACACGTTCCACCGAAACTTGAATAAGCATCCCATGACCCGCGTACCCAAAGCGTCAGGAAATTTCCGTCGATCGCATGTGCTTTATCGATTGCACCTTTAGCCACAAGGTCATTAACACCTTGTAAGCCAACTTTATTGTAAACTTCCATATTGGCAAGTTGAAGTGGTCCCCAGATACTATCAAGTACAGGGCCTAGTACATTTGTACCATGAATACCAAAGAACCAGAAGAGTGAGACAAAGAAGGTAACAATTAATACTGAAACAAGTGATTGTGATAAGGCTTGGAATGGTTCAGCGATATATTTGCTGATCAAGAAGATCATATCGTTTCCAGTCCAGACTTTGATAAAGTAGTAAATGATTGAGACAGCATAAACTGAAACAATTGTTGGGACGATAGCCAAGAAAGCTTTAGATACTGCTGGTGGTACTGAATCAGGCATTTTAATTGTGATATCAGCAAGCATGAGTTTGGCGTAAATAACGACACCAAGCCCGCCCATAAGGATGACCGCAAAGTAGGCGCCTGAATCCATATGAGCGACTGAAATGCCCATTTTCCATGTTGCAATACCTTGTGCTGCAATATTATTGTTAACTGTTGTCATCGCTTTTTCAGAAAGACCCGCAGTTGCTAACGACAGAATATTGGGCAGACCTGAAATTAATGCGGCAACCCCAACGATCCCACCAGCAAGTTCATTGACTTTGTACGCTTTTGAAAGGTTGTAACCCCATGAAAAGGCAAAAATAAGACCGATAACTGTTAAAGTTCCCTGACTGACGACATTCGAGATGCCAGCAAGTTGTTCAAAGACTGGTGTATGTGAAAGTGTCCAGGAGCCGTCAGATGCGCCACGTTGCACAAATTGTTGGACTGCAGCCGGTACTGTGCCAATCAGAACCGATACTAATGTTGCCATCGCCCCCACCATCGTCGCTGGCATCATACCAACGAATGAGTCACGTAGAGCAACTAAATGTTTTTGCGAACCGATTTTTGCCGCGACTGGAACGAGATGCTTCTCCAACCAATATTGTAATGCATTCATAAACTATTCTCCTTTTATTTCATCAACTGACTTGCTTTACATTTAAAAATGAACGAGTAGTCATCGTTTTCAAAGAAAAAACTAGAAGTATTTGGCAGCTCTGCCTTAACCACTACCGTTTTAAACCTTTAATCATCTTGTACGATTCAATGATTGCTTTCTCAAAATCAGCAAAAGAAAATACCATCATCAAATGGTCTTAGACGTGAACCATCATCTCCTACAGGAAATTCTAAAAAATATGACAGTAAGCGCTTACTTGTTCCTAGTATAAACTAGACGATGACAAAATGATATAGTTTTTAACCATGAAGAAACTTGTTACATAAGTTGAAACAAAATGGTTACTCCCCTCTAGAACTTGATTAACGATGTCGATAATTGTCACTGTTTTTACTAGAAATCGACAACATTTCAAAAAGCACATAAAAAAACGATCACACCCTTGAAATTCACATTCCCTAAGGTTTGTTATCGTTTATCTATCTAGTCTAAAATAATTATTGTGCCACCCGCACATGATGCGCCAAAATTTCAATCAATGCTAAAACAGGTAACTGTGTCGTCAAGATTAACTTGTTAATCGACTTGTTACTAGCATACTCGTCAATCAGATAGTAGGAAAAATTTAAGTCTGACAACTTTGAAATCGTCGCGTTTTCATCATTTGTAATCGAAATAATTTTCACACCATTTTGCTTAAACTGCAGTACTCGTTCCATAATACCTTTATTCTCACCTGTAACAGATAAAACAATGAGGCAGGCATTTTGATAGGCACCATCCACAATAGGAAAATAAGGGTCCGTAATGGCGATTGCCTGAATACCAACGCTATTAAAATACCGATAACCATACTTGGCCAAAGCGCCACTGGTGCCAGCTCCCATAAATACTGTATAGGCACAGTCCTCAATCATCTGACAGGCTTGCGCTAATTTTTTCTGAAAGGCCTCACCCGTCAAGCCTTTCAAAAAGGAATTAAGCTCCAAAAAATTAGCATAATAGCTCTCCAAAGAGGGTTCATAGTGATCAGCCTGCGTCATGTGGAATTTGAGTTCTGAAAAACCCGCAAATCCCAGATGCCGACAAAATCTAACGATGGTTGCTGCTGACACGTGCGTCATTTGAGCCAATTCCCGAATCGTCATCTTGCTGACTTCAGCCACATGGTCCATCAAAAAATTGTAAATTTGAAATTCTGTCTCGTTAAGTTTCTTAATTTTTTCAATATCAAACATGATATGTCCTTTCGCTCTTTCTTATAGGGACATATAAGACATCGTCTAAAATCCGCTTAATCGGCCAGCTTACTCTCCCGAATGTCAAAGGCTTCAAGCGCTAAGGCGACCAATTTTTCAATCAGATCAGAGTAAGCTAAGCCCATGTTTTCCCACAAGAGGGGGTACATCGAGAACTGCGTGAAACCTGGAATGGCATTAATTTCATTGAGGTAAATCTGTTGATCAGCCGTCATGAAGAAGTCACAGCGTGACAGGCCCATCCCAGCAACTGCTCGGTAGGCGATCTCCGCGTACTTTCGCATCGCAACCATGGTTTCTTCAGGAATACTAGCAGGAATCGCCATGGTAATCTGATTGTCGATATATTTGGCATTGTAATCATAAAAGGCCACATCTTTAACGACTTCACCCGGCAAGGTCGTCATTACATCAGAATTCCCGAGCACTGCCACTTCGATTTCACGCGCATCAAGTCCTTGCTCGATGAGAATGCGGCTGTCGAATTTTAGTGCTGCTTCTATGGCAGAACGTAAGTCAGATTCTGACGCGACCTTGGAGATGCCGACAGACGACCCCATATTGGCCGGTTTAACGAAGACTGGATAAGTCAAAGTCTCAGTCACTGCGGCAATTTTAGCGTCAAGTTCAGCTAAATCCGTTAAGGCAACATACGGTACTTGTGGTACACCGACAGACTCAAAGACATGTTTGGCCATGATTTTATCCATGGTCACACTCGCTGAAGTGATGTTCGGCCCCACATAAGGCATTTTGAGCACCTCAAGAAACCCTTGGATCGATCCATCTTCTCCCATAGGACCGTGGAGGACAGGAAAGACAACCGCTCCCGTTTCATAAATACTGGCAGGTGATACGATATCAGCCGCAACAATCGTTGCGTTAGTCATCAACTTCGTTCCCTGAGCAGGCATCTCAGTGAAAACTTGCGTTTTGACAAACTCACCCGTTTGCGTGATGAAAAACGTCTTCACTACAAACTTATCGTAGTTGACCGCAAACATTACACTCTCCGCTGATAAAACCGATACCTCACGCTCAGCACTACGACCGCCATATAATAAAATCAAACTTTGTTTTGACATCTTGTCTCCTTGAAATAATGTAGTCAAATTTATTATATCACAAAAGCGATGGTGCGATTTAATAAAAATTTGAGATTAATGCGCTGAAAATGTCAGAACGATGATGACAGAGTAGCATAATTTTATAGGTGATCATCCTGATATGATAAAGACAGTATGTTAAACATTGTGGCAAAAAGAACAGTATGAAAAATAAAAAAAGCAAACCGTTTGCTTTTTTTATTTAGTGACTGAGAACTTTTGTTCCATCCACGTTTTTATATCGATTTTGTTTTTAGATTTCCTGCCGATTTTCGACAGCCTTACTGAGCGTGACTTCATCAGCATATTCAATATCACTGCCAACAGCAAGACCACGTGCTAGACGCGTCACCTTAATCCCAGCAGGCTTGATGATCCGTGCCAAATACATGGCAGTCGCTTCTCCATCACTTGTCGCATTGGTGGCGATAATCACCTCAGCGACCTGACTATCCATCAATCTGGTAATTAAGGTTTTAACATTGATATCATCTGGGCTGACACCATTCATGGGACTGATTGTCCCATGAAGGACATGGTAGAGACCGTTATATTCTCGGATCTTCTCCATCGCAAGGACATCCTTTGATTCCTCAACCACAAAGATGGTCGTTCGATCGCGCGATTCATCACTACAGATATTACAAGGATCCGCATCCGTCAGATTCCCGCAGATACTACAGAAATGGAGATCTCGTTTAGCCGACAAAAGATTAGCCGCAAACTGATTGACATCATCATCCGACATGCCAATCGTATAAAAGGCAAGTCGTGTTGCCGTTTTTTGACCAATTCCGGGTAATTTTGCATAAGACTCGATCAGCTTGGCAATTGGTTCTGGATAATAAGCCATATTTGAGCCTTTCATTTTAAAGGTTTATTTAAAACCGTACATTGAATGATAGAGATTAACAATATCTCTTGTGATATTCTGATTGGCATGCGTTGTTGTGCCGTCTGGTTTAATAACCGTATCCGGTACCATAACACCAATCGCGATTTGTGGGTTTTCAGATGGTGCATAAGCCACGACATTATTTACTGACAGATAAATTTGGTTGCCATTGGCATCGAGTTTATACGTCTCTGATGTTCCGGTTTTCGCATTAATGTTAACACTCGCATTGACCATAATATCTTTACCTGTGGCCATGCTACCGCCATGTGTTACTTGATACATCCCTTGTTGGAGCAAGCTTACATTCTCTAATGAAATATCTACAGTATTGAGAGACTTAGTCTCAATCGATTTAGTGAGTCCACCTAGAGAACCATCTTTATTACTATCATAGATGCCTTCCACCAAATGCGGTGCAACACGTTTACCATCATTGGCAATGGTTGCGGCATATTGAGCCAACTGCAAGGGTGTATAGTTATCATACTGACCGAAACTTTCATCCAAGTAGTTGGCTGCCGTTTCGTCTTCACCTTTAAAACCTGGAACTTCACCAGGAATATCTAGCCCGGTCATAACGCCTAGACCAAACTCCCCATAGGTTTTACGGAATTTTTTAAAGGAATCCTCAAGTTTTGAGGTGTAGATTGTCATATTTGGATGGTAAGGTTGTCCCATAACATCTAAAGCAGTCTGAATCATATAGGTATTGGATGAATATTCCAAGGCCTGAACAGCAGAAATTGGCGTTGACATACCATTCGTAAACCAAGACTGCTTGACTTGTGAGCCTAGAATTTGAATCGGTTGATCATTCAAGACTTGGTTGCCAGATAATACACCATTTTGCCAACCAGCTGCAATCGTCCCCATTTTGACCACAGACCCTGGGATGAAGACGTTTTGAATCGTCCCCAATGCATCATCTGTTATTGCACCCGTTTTGAGATCATAGTTAATCCCACCAAGAGCATAAATGGCACCTGTGGTTGGATTCATAACAACGGCGTAAGCCCCTTCTGAATGACCACCAAAGCCTTCGGCTTGGAGTGCCGCAAAGTTATTCCTCAAAATATCCTGCACACCTTGCTGAAATTTTGAGTCAATGGTCAATTTCAAGTTCTTACCTTTTTCACCTGGTTTCAGGACTTTCTCACCAGTCACTTTACCATTTTTATCGACCATCACTTGTTTGACCGCATTGCTACCATGAAGCTCATCTTCATAGCCTTTTTCCAGATAAGAGGTGCCTACACGGTCATTACGGGAATAGCCTTTTTTCAGATAGTCATCAAGATCTTCTGCAGGAATACCCGTTTTTTCACTGGTCACTGTCCCTAAAATACTGGTCAAAGGCGAGGCAGCGTACTCACGTTCCCAAGTCGTACCGACAGAAATCCCTTTAAATGAACGTTCATTTTCGGCAATGGTCGCCTGTTGCTCAGCGGTGAAATTTCCTGAGGCAATAATTGTCGTTGCAAAATTAGACGTGGCATTCATCCGTTTGTAAAGCTTGGCAGCTAATTCTGTATCCGCATCATAGGCAATCTCTTCATCCGTCACTTTTTTGACGTATTTGGCATAGAGATCACCTTCAGATAATTTCTCACCCGTTTTCGAATTGATGCGTTCTTTGGCAGACAGGCGTTCTTGGACCTTGGCTAAATTCTCATGATCAGCTAAGAAAAAATCCTTTTTATCGCGCTCAGTTAAGGTATCAGTCTTGACAGATTCTGGAATCACACTGACAAGTTTAATCGCCACTTGGCGCATCTCTTCAGCTGTCATCGTATTACTGCGCGTAAAATTAATGGTCTGTACCGCCCGGTTAGACACCAAAGGTAGACCCTGAGCATCATAAATTTGGCCGCGCGCTGTGCCTTCAGTAACTGTTGACAAAGAACCTGATGTCGCTAATTTTTTATCATAAAAGCTTTTATTTGCAATTTGCATGTGATAAAGCCTGCCGACTAGAATCAAGAACAAGGCAAAAATAAAGAAAAACAAGACATTGACACGTTTTAAAATGGCTTTTGATGGATTCTCTAAGACTTTAGGAGATTTATTTTTTGAACTACTATTTTTCGATTTCATTACTTACCATTATACGATACTTTTGCCTAAAAAAAAACTGCCAACCTGTTAAAAGTTAAGAGCTAATATTTACTTAAGTTGCAACATGAGACTAGCCTTATTTAAATCAAAAAAACACAGCATTTATACCGTGTTTTTAGAATAATTATTTGTCTTCCAAATAGTATTGAGCTGTTTTATTCAAGTTATCGTCGAATTCGAATACCAATGGTGGGAAGTTTGGAATTTCGAATTTCAATATTTCTTCAGCGCTCATTTTGTTGATATGTTTTACAAGGGCACGGATTGAGTTACCGTGTGCACCAACGAAAACGTTTTTGCCATCTTTAAGTGCTGGTGCAATTTGGTCTTCCCAGAAAGGCAAAGCACGTTCAAGTGTCAACTCAAGGTTTTCAGCATCTGGAACGATTGAATCTTCAAGATGTGAATAACGACGGTCACCGTGTGATGTGAATTCAGCATCATGGGCCATTGGATCTGGGCTCACGTTGTATGAACGACGCCAGATAAGGACTTGATCATCACCATATTGAACAGCTGCATCAGCTTTGTTAAGACCTGTCAAAGCACCGTAGTGACGCTCGTTCAAACGCCAAGATTTTTCAACTGGTACCCAAAGTTGATCAGAATATTCAAGGACATAGTTAGTTGTTTTGATTGCACGTTTAAGAACTGACGTGAAAGCGATATCGAATTCGATACCAGCATTTTTAATCAATTCACCAGCTTTTTTAGCTTCTGCAACACCTTGCTCAGCAAGATCTACGTCAGCCCAACCAGTAAAGAGGTTCTTTTCGTTCCATTCAGACAAGCCGTGGCGTGCGAATACTAATTTTACCATGTTTTTAATTTCTCCTGTAAGATTTTGAGTTTTAGTCCTGTAGGGCTTGCCAAATGGTACTGATCTGACGATAAGACGTCTCAGTACAAAGCGGCTACAGCAAACTAAAATTCAAATTATTTTAAAACAATACCCTATTATTTTACACTATTTTTGTGTGATTTACCACTATTTTTAAGTGCATTTTCATGATTTTTTCAACTTCTATCTCAAAACTTATTCTGTTCAAAATAATTTTCAAGACTGCGCTTATATGATTTGGCAACTTCTGACAAAAGTTGACCTTTTTTCTTGATAAAAATCAGTGTGTTGGCATTACCATCTTCTAATGGAATAACTCGGATACCGTGGACACTTTCTTTATCAATAAACCCAGAACCTGTAGCATAGGCATCTGTACGTTCCAAAATACCATTGAGCGACGCACGATCTGTTACATTAAAGATCTTTGTATTTTCAAAGGTTTCAACCAAATCTTCTGAGTAGTAAAGAAACTGTTCATTTTCTTGCGTAAATCGCGCACGACTTAAATGTCTCAAGTCATCATTAGTCACAAAATCTTTAGTTGCTAAGGGATGAGATTGCCGGAGATAGATGTGTGTTTTAAAGGTCATCAACTCTTCAAACTCAAGATCCAGCTTATCTAACATCCGTGTAATGCCTAGGCGATTGTGATTATTTAAGTAAGCAATCCCAACATCGGACAGGCCATCTGAGACCTCACTTAAGATATTATAAGTTGTTGATTCAAAAAGTCGAATGTTTTTGATCTCTGGATTTTTTTCAGAAAACTCGACAGAGACGGGTGCCAAAAAATCATAATGCTGACTGGCAACAGAAAAACTGTGTTGCATGGTTGTTGGTGCTAGATACTTGGCTTCAAAGGTATCAAAATCACGTAGCACACTTTGAGCTTGTTCATAAAAACGCTCACCAGAAATCGTCAAACTAACTCCTGTATTCAAGCGCTCAAAAATCTTGAAGCCCAATTCAGTTTCAAGATCCTTAACAGCGATAGACATTGATGGTTGGCTGACATAGAGCTGTTCACTGGCTTCTCGAAAGGTACCCGTATTAGCGATTGCGACGACATATCTTAATTGCTTAATGTTCATTTTTACTCCAATAAAAAGTGTATAACATACATTATACACTTTTTTTTCATATTTATCTGACGAATCTGATGTATCAAAGGCATTAGCTAGTAGTTGTATCTGATGCTAGTTCAGCGATTTCTCTTTGTCTCTTCTTTGTCATTGCCTGTAAAATCAGTTGGTAAGATTTTTGGATCATGGTTTTGATCGTCTCATCGGGCACTTGACCAGCTAGGTCAATCGAGTTCCAATGCACTTTATTCATATAATAGCCTGGTACGATTTCAGCATATTGTTCCCTTAACAATTCACCATCCTCTGGTTTCAATTTAACGGTTAATATTCGTTTGCCAGACTTATCTTGTCCTAACATCCCAAACATTTTATCATCTAGTAATAAACGCGTCGCACCCCACTCTGCTTTAAAATCTGTATGAGCCGACGAAAACGTCTCCGCATAAGTACAAATATCAGTTTCTTTCATCTTACCAAATTCCCTTCACCTTATTTTACGAAGTAGGGGTTTTTTGTTTCTGATTTTGCCATAGCTCACAGCTATATTTTTCACACCAGAGTTCAAAATCTGCTTCGTCAGACTTGGTTTTCTTGATGAAAATCTCATCCACTTCAACATTTAAAGCTTTGGCAATTTTAAATGCCAAATCTAGAGATGGATCATATTTATTATTTTCCACTGCATTAATTGACTGCCGAGTAGAGTGCGTCAAACGCGCCAAGTCTTCCTGAGAAAATTTCATCGCCTTGCGCAATTTCTTGATATTATTCTCCATGGAACCTCCTTCTTAAATCTATTTTTCGATGTGTCTTGTCAAACGACCTTTACATATTTTCATTGTAGTATAAATTCATGTTTTTGACAAGAAATTCAGTTTCATTTAGTAAAGCTATCAAAAAATAGATATTTCAGGCACTAGCCTGATTAATGTTCAAATAAAGCTAGATACTCTGGATAACCTTCTTGAACCAGTTCTGATTTCGGAATGAAACGAAGTGCTGCAGAGTTAATACAATAGCGCAAGCCACCAGCCTCTTTAGGGCCATCTTCAAAGACATGCCCAAGATGTGAATCTGCATCAGCAGATCTAACTTCTGTTCTAGGCATTCCGATAATAGAACGATCTAGTTTTTCTATGATTTCTAAGGCATCAATTGGTTGAGTAAAAGCAGGCCAGCCACAGCCAGCATCATATTTATCTGTTGATGAGAACAAGGGTTTGCCCGAAACGACATCAACAAAGATACCATCCTGCCACCAATCATCATACTTGCCAGTAAACGCACGTTCAGTTGCGGACTCCTGTGTGACAGCGTATTCCTCTTGTGTTAAGCGTTTCTTGAGTTCTTTTTGATCGTATTTTGACATATTGATACCCCTTTTCTACGATGTCACTTCAATTTAAATTCGTATAAAAATTAACGGCCTTTAGAGGCGGCTTTTACTGCCAAATTACCTAGGACTTGGCTGATGAAAACAATCACCAAAACAAAGACGAGTGATAAGAAAGTGATATCGCCACGCCCCCGCTGGTAACCTTGTTGCAAGGCCATAGAACCTAGTCCACCACCGCCGACTGTACCAGCCATGGCAGTTAAGCCGATGAGGTTGATCACCGTAAAGCTAGATGCTCGAATAATTGAGACGAGGCCTTCTTTTAAGTAAACACGGTATATAATGCCAAAATTTCCGACACCCATGGCACGCGCAGCTTCGACCACACCTGGGTCAACTTCGAGCAAGGCGTTTTGAATCTGACGGGCAAAAAACGGAATCGTACCAAGTACCAATGGTACTGTAACGGCCGCTGTCCCAACTGACGTTCCAACGATAAAACGTGTCACTGGCATAATTACAGCCAGTAAAATGATAAAAGGAATGGACCGGCCAATATTCACAAGCTTATCAAGAATCGAATAAATCAAACGTTGCGGCGTCAAACCATCCTCATCAGTCATCAATAAAATCACACCTAAAATCAATCCCAGAATACCGGCAATGATTCCTGTAACAAAGGTCATTTGAAGTGTTTCAAGCGTTGCTGTCCAAAAATCAGGCCACAACTCAGCTGCATTTGGAAAAAGTTGATTGATCATTTTGGCACCTCTGTTTCTTTTACTTCTGTGCGTTTGATTTCAGAAATTCGCACTTGTCGTTCTGCTAGGTAGGCAGTAATATCCTCAAGATCTGGCTCACTACCATTATCGCCTTCCAGCGTCACAATCATCGTTCCAATCGGTACATTTTGCAAAAATTCAATATTGCCATAGAGTATATCAGCAGTTACCGCAAAACGCTTGTAAAGTTCGATAATAACCGGTTCCGTCGCATTTGAAAATTTAAGCTCATAAACAGGTTGATCCGTATGCGCCAGAAGTTTTTTCTCAGCTTGCTCAACATGCGTCGCCGTTCTGATGAAATCACGTGTTAAATCAGCTTTAGGTTCATTGAAAATATCAATCACATCACCACGTTCAATGACACGACCATTTTCCATGACTGCCACTTTATTACAAATTTCCTTCACCACTTGCATTTCATGGGTAATGATGACAATGGTGATGCCAAGTTTTTGGTTTACTTCTTGGAGCAACTCTAGGATCGACAACGTTGTCTTTGGATCTAGGGCAGACGTTGCTTCATCGCAAAGCAAAATTTTGGGGTCATTTGCAAGCGCCCGAGCAATCGCCACACGCTGCTTTTGACCACCTGATAATTGACTTGGGTAGGCATCTTTTTTATCTAAAATGCCAACAAGTGCCAACAAGTGAGCTACTTTAACTTCAATTTCTTGTTTCGTTAAGCCTGACCCTTTTAAAGGAAAGGCAACGTTATCAGCAATCGTCCGTGATGCCATCAAATTGAAATGTTGGAAAATCATCCCAATCTTTTTTCGTTCTTCCCGTAAAGCACGGTTAGATAAGGCAACAAGATTTTTACCCTCGATGCTCACCTCGCCATGCGTTGGCTTTTGGAGTAGGTTGATCACCCGAACAAGTGTTGATTTCCCTGCACCAGAATAACCGACAATCCCATAGATATCTCCTTTGTCGACTTTCAGTGAGACATTATCAACCGCAACAACTTCACGATCTTTTTGTGTGAATTTTACACTAATATCATTTAAATTTATCATATCCATTATTTTACCATTTTCTGAGTGAATCTGTCGCCCTTTTTGATAGATGATTCCCTATTAATAACCTAGCAAAAAAGCCTGAGTATAAAACTCAAGCCTTAAGCATTAAAGGTGTAACAGTTTTACACGTTTTATTTTGCGCCTTCCCAAGCTGGGTAATCGTTTGTTTTTTCAATCAATTTCGCAATTTCTGGTGTTTGATAAGCTTTGACAATTTTCTTAAAGTCTTCTTTGTTTTTATCTTCTTTGCGAACAGCGATGATATTTTTGTAGAGATCACTTACTTTATCCAAGTGGTCAGTATCAATATAGATGGCTGATTTTTTAGGCGTTGTGTGTAGTTGGTCTGTCACATAGTTGGTGTTGATGAAAGCTGCTGTCACATCTGGCAATGTTGCAACCAATTGATCTGCTTGAATTGGTTTGATCTCGATTTTAGTCTTGTAAGACTCGATATCTTTCACCTCAGGAGAATCAGGCGCATCTTTTTTGAGTTTGATGATATCAAGTGCTTCAAGCGCTTGAAGTGCACGACCGCCATTTGTTGGGTCATTTGGAATGGCAACTGTATCGCCATCTTTCAAGTCTTTTGGATCCTTAAGTTTTTCAGAATATAGACCAAATGGTGAAATCAAAGTATAACCAATATAAGTCAAATCTTTTTTGTTTTCTTTATTGTAGTTGTTCAAATAAGCCACATGTTGAAAGCTGTTCAAGTCAAGTGAGCCATCTGCAAGCGCTGGGTTTTCTTCTGTATAACCGCTAAATAATTTCACGTCAATTTTAATCTTATCAGCTTTCAATGAATCGCTGACTTTTTCCCAGATTTCTTTTTGTTGGTCACTTGCAACACCGACAACATAAGTTTTGACGCCATCTTTACTTGCGCCATCTTTTTTCGCACCACAGGCTGCGAGGGTTCCTATTGCAAAAACAGCGACAAGTCCCGTCAATACTTTTGTCCATTTTTTCATGTATCATTCCTCCAAAATTTGTTATTCAATTAGTTAACTAAAACTAGTATAACACTAACTTAGACATCTTCGTCTTACCAAATTTTTATAACAGACTTCAATTTTTTCTATATCAAATCTCTAAATAATTTCGCTTTATGGTTTGGATACTCTGAGTTAATCTGTCGGTTTCCAAGTTATTTAATGACGGTAAAACACGTTGCACAACACCATTTTCCAAAGTAAGTTCTGTTAATGTCGCATAATAACAGTTTTCTACTTCATCATAAGATGAAACTGGTAACAACTCTCTCGTGTCTGTTTTTAAAACACGAATGATGCGGGCTACGCTTGATGCAATGCCAAAAGCAGTATGATGTTTGGCTGCATAAATCTCCCAGCCTGTGCCTGTTGCTTGTTTTTCAATATCAGGCGTCACATTGAGGGCAACTTGGCTTTCCCCATGCTCGCCAATGACCAGGACATCTTCCCGTCCTGCTCTGTTCTTCAAACGATTGGTATCAATCAAAGTCCCACTTCCGATGACCTTTGCTTTATCAAAGCCAGTCAAATTAGCCAAGTAGAGGGCGATCACATCACAGGGGTTGGTGATGGAAATGACGAGGCCAGAAAAACCAGAGGCCTGTAATTTTGGGGCAATTGCCGCGACAATCTTCGAGGTCACGCGCAATTCCGCCAGGCGATCTGTTGCCGTTTCCAAGACGGTAATATCTCCTGCACAGAAAACGACGAGCGCTGCATCTACAAGTGCAGCATAGTCATTTTTCACTAGCTTAACGTCATGATCCAGATTTTTCACCGCATCGGATAACTCCAGATACTCCGCCTGAACCTTTGCTTCGTTGGTATCAATCAAGATTAGTGTCTCAGCTAACCCTTGCAAACAAAGCGTATAGGCTAGCGTTGCGCCAACATGACCCATTCCGATAATGCCTATTTTCATCTTATTTCCCCACTTTCATTCTATGCGCTCTAATATGCTCAATAATAGCGCTTGCATTTACCTTAGTATCATGATAAACTAATGATGTAAAAAATACAAACACAAGGGGTACCGCAAACGCGGTTGAGATTTACCCTCAGAACCTGATGCGGTTAATACCGCCGTAGGGATGTGTCAATTTGATGACTAAATCGAATGACTTCTGATGACCCCTCCTTGTGAAACTATAAGGAGATTTTTTTATGTCACAAACTCAAGTTTTCAGCATTCGCACCTTGGCTGAGGTAGCGATTGTCGCTGCGCTAGCTATGGCGCTCTCGCTCATCCCACTCCAAGTGGCCTGGTTCGAAATCAGCTTAGGGACGACGCTCATCGTCTTGATTTCACTCCGTCATGGGACACTGGTTGGTCTGATGACCGGCCTCATCTGGGGCTTGCTTCATTTCGCCCTCGGTACAGCTTACTTTCTCAGTGTGCCACAAGTCCTGATTGAGTACGTCCTAGCCTTCACTTTTTCAGGATTCGCAGGATTGGTACAGAAGCCTTTTGCCAAAACAGGTAAAAATCGCTATCTCATTTTCGCAGTTCTCATTGCTGCCTTTGCCAAATACTTTTGGCACTTTGTAGCCGGTGTTATCTTCTGGAGTGACTATGCTTGGAAAGGTTGGGGAGCGGTCAGCTACTCCTTGATCATTAACGGCGTCAGTGGTCTTTTGACAGCACTTGCTGCGATCATTATCCTCATTGCTGTTAAGAAAGCCTATCCTAAATTATTCAACTTCTAATCGAAAAGCGCTGCTCAGGCGCTTTTTTTATAGGCTTTTTTGTTATAATGGAAAGATACAAACTAAATTTAAGGTGGTAAACCATAACATGTCATGGATTATTAGACTCATTAAAGGTGTTGTCATAGCACTTGGCTTCATCTTACCTGGTGTTTCAGGTGGTGTCCTCGCAGCTATTTTAGGCATTTACGAACGGATGCTGTCCTTCCTCGCCCATATTCGCCGAAATTTCAAGGCAGATTTTCTTTATTTCCTACCTGTTGGAATCGGTGGGATTCTAGGGATTGGTCTGCTGTCTCGCCCGCTTGAATTTTTACTAGCTCACTACCAAGTCATCGTCCTTTGGGGCTTTGCTGGAGCTATCGTTGGGAGCTTACCTGCCCTTTGGCAGGAAGCTGAAAGCCGTTCTAAACGTGATAAGGTTGACTGGACTTGGTTGATTGGCACTTTTGTCATTAGCTTGATCATTTTATATACCTTACCCTATATCTTTGGAACTCTCCCTGCTAATTTTGCAACCTTTATCCTTGCAGGTGCATTGATCGCCTTGGGTGTCTTAGTGCCTGGCCTTTCGCCATCCAACCTACTCTTAATTCTAGGGCTTTACTCACCGATGTTGACGGGCTTCAAAAACTTTGATTTGGTCAATGTTTTCCTCCCGATTGCAATCGGTGGTATCCTTGCCATGCTGCTTTTTGCCAAAAGCATGGAGCATCTGCTGGAACATCATCATTCACGGGTCTTTCATTTCATTCTAGGGATTGTCGCCGCCTCTACCGTCCTCATCCTCGTGCCAAATCACCAGAGTGCTGAAAGTATCAGCTATGCCGGAAGTGGCGTACTGACTTTCGTGCTAGCAGCCATTTTCACAGCCCTCGGGCTGTGGTTAGGCCTATGGATGAGCCGACTTGAGGAGCGTTACAAATGAAAAAAGGAAAGTTGAAGAAAACTCTGGTCGAACAGATCTTGGATAAGGCAGGAATCGTGCATGAGCCACTAGCCTTAAATGCTTTAAAAGACGAGCTGCCGGATGGGATTTCTAAAGCGGATATTTATAAGACTTTAGCCTTGACCGGTAATAACGGGCCAGTGATCGGGATTCTCCCACTGACACAACATTTGTCCGAGAAGAAGCTGGCTAAAGTTTCTGGCAATAAAAAAGTCAGCATGATTGCTCAGAAAGACTTACAGAAAACGACTGGTTATATCCACGGCGCTAACAACCCTGTCGGGATTCACCAAAAGCACGCTTTCCCGATTTTTATTGATGAGGTTGCATTGAGCAAGTCATTCATGATCGTTTCTGCCGGTGAAGTCGGGCGGAGTATTCGGATTCAGCCACAAGTTTTAGCTGACTTTGTTCATGCAAGTTTTGTGGACATTTCAGAGTGAAGGCCAAGCCTTTTGACAAATGTTTTGAGGATTGCTATAATGACAATAGAAAACGAACATGTGCTGATTACACATGCTCCCAGTAGAACCGTTTAAGACGGTAGGCTGGTTTAAGTTGAGAATAACTGTCTAACCTGCTAAAGTTAAAAGACAGTTATTTTTTCTTGTCATTTTTATCCAGTTTCACAACCAAAGCGATCAATTCGATGGTATATAAATCAAAATCAATGATGATTTGAATCGCTTCAAACGCTGACAAATAGGCATCTCCTCTCCATAGATTTGCGTGCTTACTTGCATAAGCATCACCTCCATTCAAAGATAGCCACCATCTTAACTTTTCTACACTTTAATTGTCACATAAATAAGATTACGATACAAGCGCTAACATCCGTCAACTGTCATTGCCGACTTGTCAAATGACAGTTATTATTGTATACTTGAAAAATAGTTTAAGTTTACATTAAAATCTACTCTCCCATTATAGAAAGGAAGATGTCTCAAATGCTCGTCATTTTTGGACATCAAACAACAAGCTATGACAAACAACAAAGTTCAACGTTTGGCGATTATCGCCATTTCGACTGCCTTCCTCGCAGTCGCAAGCCAATTGACTATTCCACTACCACTTGTCCCACTAACCCTTCAAACCCTTGCTGTTGGCATTATCGCTACACTCCTTAAACCTTTAGACAGCATTTTAGCGATCTGCCTTTATCTCGTTCTTGGCGCGATTGGTGTCCCTGTTTTTGCCGGTGGTGCTGCTGGTTTTGGTGTCATCCTTGGACCAACAGGTGGCTTCTTGATTGGCTTCTTGCTCCAATCCCAACAAGTTTCACTATTGGGTCAAACAGCTTTCATGGTGAAAAGCACACGAGGCAAACTTATTTTATATAGTGCTGCGAACATCATAGGCGCTGCTTGGTGTTTAGCTTTAGGAACAATCTGGCTATCACTCGTTGCTCGCCTATCCCTTCAAGTTGCCTTCAAATCTGGTTTCTTACCTTTCATCATCCCAGGACTTGTTAAAGCGATATTAGCAGCCTTTATCGGTTACGCCCTCCGTCGTGCCTTGAAAACCAATACCTACTTTGCGACTGCGACACCTGATAAATCATCAGATGCTAAAGAACAAGCTTAAGTTCAATTTCCGTCAAATCCGTCATCGAGTTGTATTTTCAGATTAAAAAAGTTAAAATAGTCATATGCTCATGAAACTATTGATTACGCTTTATCCAATCTTAATATTTACAGTTATTGCGATCTTTTTTAACTTTTTTAGAATCCGAAAACATCTGCCTTTGAATGTTCCCGATGTCGTGACTTTCTTCTTGATTTTTGGGCTCCATTATTTTTCACGCCAGGTGACACATGTCAGTATCCTACCTTACTACTTACTGCTTATTTCAGCCATGGCCCTCATCTTGCTCTTACTCGATTTATTTTATTACCGAGAGTTTCGGGCTAAAAAGTTCCTCTATTTTTTCTGGCGAGCGACCTTTTTTATCACCTTACTTCTCTATATTTGTATGGTTTTCATCATCTTTACATCTTAAAAATGGGTCTGGAGCAAAATCTACTAAACTATAAGCTATGAACGTTTTTGGATGCCAATCAAAATCGCTCATAGCCTATTTTTGTATCACTTTTTTATAAATTATAAAGTAGATTGCTCAATCGTAAGCAACAATACAAAATTCGGTTAAAAAAACGATTGATTTGATACCAAATCGGTATTCTTTCTGGGAAACAATACCAAATTGGTCACATCAGTTTTCCTGTGATATTGAGATTGCTTTGAACTTGAGCATGAATAGTCGGACGTAATAAAAAAAACAGCCTGTTAATCCAAGATTTTGATTAACAGGCTGCTTTTTTTCATTTCCGAGAAATTTTATCTCTGGCATATTTTTTATTTCTTGAGTTCGTCCACTAACTTTTGGAATTCTTCATTGGTCAAGGTGATGCCTTTACCCATTTTTGTATAATCTGGTGACCATTGACGGAGGTCAAATTTTGCTGGTGCACCATTCCAAGAGACGCGAGTCAACTCTTTTTTCCAGCCTTTTTCGTTTTCTGACAGAACAATCAGATGTTCTTCTATTTCAAATTTAAATTCACTCATCAGTTATTTCTCTCCTTTGTTTTAGCCTCTATCTTATTATACGAAATCTCGGACAATTTATCTCAAAATATGGTATAATTTTTTTATGAAAAATATATTTAAGGGGATTCGTAACTTCTTTTCTGGAAAGTTTACGCATCAAAAACAGGATGATCATGCGATTAATCTTGAAGTGCTAGCCAATCTCGAACTTGCCCACTCCTTTAATCACGCCGTATATCTTCATTTTAATGAAAAAAATGGCACCCTTGTTAGTTTCACAGGTAGCATTTCAAGTATTACCGAGCGACAAGTTGTCGTCAAAGATCTAAAATCCAATCAAATTCGGATTATTCTTTTGAGTAAAATCAAAAAAGTGACTTTTGTGCCAGAGAATGTCAAAAAATCCATCATAGATAAGAAAAACGCTTAGAACTTAGGATTCTAGGCGTTTTATTTCGACTCCAGTTTGCGCTTTAACAGCATCAATGGCATGATGATAGCGACTGAGATACCCACTCTGATCACGGCCATCGCCTGTATCATCTAACAAGACAACTTTATCCATTAAGTCAAACTCAGCTAACTGACGCATCAACTCATCATGAAAAGCTTGCCTGGATACTTCCCAGGCCATATTGCGAAAGCCATCATTAACATAGGTTGTAATTGGCGGAATGACCAAAATCAAATCCATCTGCTCATTTTGAATGGTTTGTTGGAACAGAGGCTCCAGTTGTTCCTGCGCCGCCGTACTCAGATAGAGTTTAGCATAAACACGCGTGACAATGGCATCCGTGTCTAGAAAGACAATGCCTTGGTTTGCCGGTGAATTAATCTCGTGCGAATTTGCATCATACTGACCCGTAATCAAGCGGGCATAGTCATCCATCCCTAACTCATCATCATCAAGATTCGCCTGCTCTTCATAAATTCTCGCGTATTCTTCAGAAAATGGGGCGTTGATGGAGCGCGCCAACCTGCGGACGAGAGTAGATTTACCTGTTGAGGCCGAGCCCATGATGGTGACAACTTTTGAAAATTGTCGACGAAAAACTCGGTTAATCTCCTGCCAGTAAGCTTGTGGGTTTTGCCGGATCATGGTGGCTGAAATCTGGATGTCCCTGCGATCAGCAATCTCGACAGCATAGCTGTTCCCATCATTTTGAGGGAAACGTTTGTTTAGCTCAGTGACATACTCCGCTTCACCCACGTAGAAAGTGACTGACAGATTTTCTGACGTGGTGTTGGCACGAATCAAATCAAAAAGACGATTTGACCACTCATCCCAGCCGTGTGGCATTTCAGGAATACCATTTTCATCAAGTTTTGCGACTTTAATCGCAGGCTCGTCATTGAAAGCTTCTCGCAAATAGCGAAAACGCTTCTCCAAATGAAGACCAATTTGCGAGCCACGATCTCCGTCATAGCCTGAGACAATCAATAAAACACCCTCATTTTGAGCGGCCGTTTTATAGATTTGCTGCTGATGACCAGTGTGTAATGGCGCGAAGGTACCAAAATAAACCCCGATTTTCTTGCCGTTTAATTTGCCTTTTGAGATGTTGTTTGTAATCATATCTGCTCTTTTTTAGTGATATATTTTAAATTTATCCGTTGCTAATTTGGTTTGAAAAAGTTGGCGTAACTCTTCTGGTGTGCCTTGTGTAAAATCAGATTTTGGAAGTAAGTAGGCAGTTAGATTTGAGTTATACAAATAAAAGCTGTCTTTGGTTTCATAGACGTTGAAAAAAATATCATAGCTGAATTCTATCGTACCATTTTGCAATTCTCCCGACGTTTCAATGTTTATCCTCTCATCATCAAAAGAAAAAATATCTATCGCATCCGCAGCCATAGGATTATTTTGGGGAAAATTTTTGACCATACGACTGATACTGACAATATAAATAGACAACATCAATGCCGCCACGATAATATCCGTCACAATAGCTTGTATGAGTGAACCTATATCAGTAGAAAATACCCCAAGTATCAGGTATAGCAAACATAGGACAAATACTATTCTGTTTATTTTACGATTGTGATATCTGACCCCGAACCAGCAAAAACGTCGGTAAATCGCTGGGGTAATGTGGGTTTTTACCTCTATCATCTTTATGCCTCATTTAGATCATTTTACGCTCTAACCGTTTTAGCTGTCCCATTTTTTTCATATAAATTAATCAAGCCTGAGCCGTTTTTACGGATCATGTCACCTGGCTCTACTATTGTTGGCACAGTCATGGTCAAGAGTTCCATTGGGTTTGGTGCGCGGTCGATGCGCTCACCCTCTTCATTTTTAAGGTCTTTGACTGTGGCAGTGAAATGGCGAAAACCTGGACCGTAAAATTCGATTTCGTCACCTTCTGTGATCACATTACGTTGACGGACGGTTGCGGTCATGGTCTGACCATCAAAAGCGACAACTTCACCGACAAATTTATATTGTGGAATTTTCCGGCGAGCGCCAAATAACTGCTCATTTTCACTTGGTGTTTGATAGTAAAAACCTGTCGCCAATTCGCGTTGGGCAACTTTCCAAAGCTCATCCACCAAGGCTGGTTTGATAGTTTCAAAGGCTTCTGGACTTTCCAAGTAAGCATCAACTGCTTTTTTATAGACGTTGCTGACAGTTGAGACATAGTGAATAGACTTCATCCGACCTTCGATTTTAAAGGAGTTGACCCCATTTTCAATCAAATCTGGTACGTGTTCAATCATGCTCATATCAACCGCACTCATTGAGAAATCTTCAGGGATTTCACCTTGAACTGAACGGCGCTCAGCCCCAAATGGCATATCATAGAGGTCGTATTTCCAGCGGCAAGACTGTGAACAGCCGCCACGGTTGGCATCCCGATGACTCATGTAGTTTGAAAGTACGCAGCGACCAGAGTAGGAAATACACATGGCACCGTGGACAAAGGCTTCGATTTCTACATCTGTATGTTTACGAATTTCTGCCAGTTCCGCCATTGAAACTTCACGCGCCAAAACGACACGTTCCAGTCCGAGATTTTTCCAAAATTCTAATGTTTCATAGTTGGTTGCACTGGCCTGTGTTGACAGATGGATCGGCAAACCTGGCGCTTCGCTAGCTGCGATAGCAATCAGTGCTGGATCACTGACGATAACAGCTGAAATCCCCAAATCACGCAGGGTGCGAAACCACTCGCCTGCACCGACTTCATTACCTTCATGCGTGACCATATTGGCTGCGACATAGACTTTTGCGTCATGTGCTTTGGCAAAAGCGACGCCTTCTCGCATTTCATCAAAGCTGAAATTTCCAGCTCTCGAGCGTAACCCATAGGCATCACCGCCGATATAGACAGCATCTGCCCCATAACTAATGGCAACCTTTAATTTTTCTAATGTCCCGGCAGGTGCCAATACCTCAGGACGTGTGAGTTGTTTGTGTGACATTAAATGTTTCTCCTATTTTCAAGATAGTGAGTAAGTTGAAAAGATCTTTAAACAAGACCAAAACTGTTACTTTAACTTCATCATTATACCATAAATCTAAATGAGGTGTGGGTCAAAACTGGGATGGTGACTATCGTTACCATTTCAGTTCAACAAAAAACATCTGGCATTTCTCGCAAGATGTTTTGAGTTTATGACACTAATCGTTTACTGAATATCATCTGGATCTAGGTCATAGAAACCATGTCCCAAGGTCCGGCCCGTTGGATGGAGGCGACGGATTTCTTCGTCGAGGGCAAAGGCTTGAATCGGTGTCAGCTCACCTGCCTCCAGCAATTTTCTCGCTTGAACAAAGCATTCAGCGATCTTGACGAAGGTATCGCCTGGTGTGTAGATACCGTCTAATTTCCAGTGGGTGTAGTTAAGGCCAGCCAAGGTAGCGAGTTCGCTCATCATGTCAACATCGTCAGAGGCGAAAATGTGCGTCCCATGGCTGTCTTCGTAGATCGAATAATGCGTGGCTTCGTCCTTGGGCTCGCTCAAGAATAAATTGCGTTCCTTAGATTTTTCTTCATCAGTTTTGATAAAGTTGTAGTAATTTTCCAGAAGTGGCCGTTTAGATTGATGGATGATCGTTGCGCCATAGACCAAAATTTCACCGAAGATGTTGAGGTTTGATGCCATTTTGATCAACTCTTCTTTGGGTAATTCACGTGATAAAACAGCACCAATCGCGCCTTGTTGCCCCCAGAAATTGACTTGACGACTGCTGGTCACCATGGTCGAGGCATCATAGATATAAGGAAGTTGATACTTATCTCGGTTTAAGACGAAAATCACACCAGTATCGCCAACTGCGATTTGATCGACTTTGATTTCTTGTAAAAAATCAAGATAAGACTTGATGGTTGCCATTTTTTCAGGGTGCATGATGGCATTGACCGCCACTGTCACTTGTGCACCTGCGTTGTGCGCCAATTCAGTGAGTTCACGGATTTCATCCCAGGTAAAAGCGTGAGGCAGTCGAAGGCCATAGTCGCTTTCTCCGATATAGAGGCTATCAATCCCCAAATCGAGTAAGGCTTTGGCTTGTACTAGATTTTCTGCTGTTGCTGTGATCTTAATTTTCTTAGTCATACCTATTATTATATCAATAAAAGACATTTTCGTCTGTCATTTTTTCATCTAAATTAATGCTAATAAGCCTTCTATATTTTTAAATAATCAGAATTTTTATAAATAACACAACATCGTAACCAAAACGTAATATTTTAATTGAATTGTAAAGTCTATTTTTGATTTTGCATGGTATTATAAGAAAGTACGATAAGGGAGACAGTATGGAAGCACCTAAATACGATGAGGATTTAACTTACTGGCAAGCGCCTACGCGTGAGTATTACAGAGAAGAAAAGGCATCTGATGATATGATGATGGCTGAAAGATTTAACGAGATTGCCTTTTTCTTCAATATTGCTGTTTTTTCAATCTTCATGATTTTGAGTTGTGCCATCCTGTCGGCATTCATGTCGACTTTCCTGAGCGTATGCTTATCGATTGCATTATCCTTCACTATGTTACAAGTTTCAAAAAAAGCAATCAAAACCTTTCTACGGATTATAAAAAAATAAGCCTTCTGGCTTATTTTTTTGCTTTATAAACCAATTTGAACAGTCTAAATTTCTTAACTTAACAAAAAAAGCCTCAGTAAACTGAGACTTTTGATATGATTTATATGGCTTATTTAACGAAGTCCAAAAGTGCCAAGAAGCTTTCAGCTTCAAGTGATGCACCA
>OBMA010000009.1_pt1 | contig 65307 bp, 53 predicted proteins | sample 1539141 | NCBI WGS metagenome assembly OBMA01 (sample SAMEA3991484, study PRJEB22521) | metagenome | biome: anthropogenic terrestrial biome; feature: sewage plant; material: raw primary sludge | place: Sweden | collected 2012-09-26
TTTTGTGTTTGTGTTGTTATTATCCTCCGATGTGATATCGGGGGATAATTCTTTTTATATTCTTTGTCGTTTGGATATTTAATGTTAACTTTGCATCAACTAAAGAAAAAGTAAAATGAAAAAATATTGGTTTGTGTTCTGTAAAGGTGATGTGTTGTTGGAGAAAACTGTTGACGGAAATAATACGATTCCTTTTCAGGAAGTTCCACCTACAGAAACAAAAGATTGGACGGTTATACACAATATAACCCCGTTTCCCGATGCTGAAGTAAGGACATATATGATAGATGCGCCGGTAATAGAAAATGACAGATATGAGATGTGTGGCTTGCGTGCCTCATATCATAAGCTGCCACTTCATTTATATCTGAAGGCGGGCAAATGTCAGGAGATACTTTATTGGGATCAGAACACCAAATTTTGTGGTGTATGTGGTGGACAGATGAAGATGCACACCGACATATCCAAACGGTGTGAAAACTGTGGTAAGGAAGTGTGGCCGCAGTTGGCTACAGCCGTTATTGTCTTGATCAGCAAGGGCGACGAAGTATTGCTTGTCCATGCCAACAATTTCCGAGGCAATTATTTCGGACTTGTAGCCGGTTTTGTAGAGACAGGCGAGACTCTCGAAGAAGCTGTTGTCCGTGAAGTGAAGGAAGAGACTGGACTCAAGATACGCAACATTCGTTATTTCGGCAGTCAGCCATGGCCATATCCCAGTGGGCTGATGTGCGGCTTTTATGCCGATTACGATAGTGGCGAAATCAAGCTCCAGCGTTCTGAACTTGGAGCCGGTGACTGGTATCACAAAGATCATCTTCCGCAGATACCCGATAAATTGTCCATAGCCAGAAAACTCATCGACCACTGGTTGGAAAAATGAAAATCCCCACCGTGCGAGAAAATTTTCCTTGAAGGGAAATTATTTTTCCTTGAAAGATAATTTTTTTCGGCAGTGCGCAATTTTTCTCGCGCGACGTAACTAATTTGTAAGACAGAAATGGCATCCGTGATATGCGGATGCCATTTCTGTTGTTCGAGGGAGAGTTTATATCATCTCTTTTTAATATATTAAGAACATCGCTTGATGCCTATTCTTTGTTGACGACAAGACAGAACATGTACTTGCCAAACCATCTTTCTAACTGTTGATAGAAACAAGGAATTCCTCGTTGGTTCGGGCTTGAACCAGACGATCATGAATCGTATTCATAGCCTCTATCGGGTTCATATCAGAAATAAACTTACGCAGAATCCACATACGGTCGAGTGTCTGACGGTCTTGCAGCAAGTCGTCGCGACGAGTACTTGAAGCCACGAGGTTGACAGCCGGGAAGATACGCTTGTTGCTCAGCGAACGGTCGAGTTGGAGTTCCATATTACCAGTACCCTTGAATTCCTCGAAGATCACTTCGTCCATCTTGGAACCTGTATCGATAAGGGCTGTAGCAATAATGGTAAGCGAGCCGCCTCCCTCTATGTTACGTGCAGCACCGAAGAATCGTTTCGGTTTCTGAAGTGCGTTGGCATCAACACCACCGGTAAGAACCTTGCCGGATGCCGGAGCCACAGTATTGTATGCACGTGCAAGACGTGTAATAGAATCAAGGAATATCACGACATCATGGCCGCATTCAACCATTCTTTTCGCTTTCTCTAGTACGATACCTGCAATCTTGACATGACGGTCGGCCGGTTCGTCAAATGTGGAAGCAATGACTTCTGCATTGACTGTACGGGCCATATCCGTTACTTCCTCAGGACGCTCGTCGATAAGCAACATCATCAGATATGCTTCGGGATGGTTCGCAGCAATGGCATTGGCGATATCTTTCATCAAGATGGTCTTACCAGTCTTAGGCTGAGCTACGATAAGGGCACGCTGACCTTTACCGATAGGTGAGAACAGATCTACGATACGTACACTGGGATTGGTCGTGGAACGGTCGCCGCAGAGCGTGAATTTCTCATCAGGGAAGAGCGGTGTGAGATGTTCGAATGGTACACGGTCGCGTACCTCTTCCGGATTACGTCCGTTGATTTTGCTGACACTTGTAAGAGGAAAGTATTTCTCGCCGTCGTGAGGAGGGCGCACCATTCCTTCTATCACATCACCAGTCTTGAGTCCGAATCTCTTAACCTGTGCAATGGAAACATATACATCATCAGGAGATGATAGATAGTTGTAATCGCTTGAACGGAGAAACCCGTAACCGTCTGGCATTACTTCCAGTACACCGTTTGCCGTAACGATGTCTGTAAAATCGTACAGTGGCTTGTTGTTATTATATGCTGTGGGAACAGGCGTACTCTGATAGCTAGTGATGGTCTGCTGTGGAATCGTAGGGTTGTCGAATATATCTGTTGTCGGAATGGCACCCTGGTCGGATATAGGCAAGTCGACAACGGTGATAAAGTCGGTGCCGTCGCCCGGATCTCCTTCCCATATTCCATCAGAAGCGGCCTCTGCATGCGGAGTTTCTTCTATCGTTTGTTCGTTGTGGGCATTCACTTTAGCCTGCAACTGCGCGATGAGGTCATTCTCATCACTATTCTCATTATCCGAAGAACCTGTCGCGAACACGGCTTCAGGGATAACGGTATCGTCATTGCCTTCAAAAGCTTCAGCTTCACTGATGATTTCCGATTCCGGTTTTGCCTCTTCAACTACAGGAACAGGTTCTTCCTGTATTTCCTTGGCAGTCTGTGCGGCTGTCTCAAGCAGTTCCTTTTCCACTTTCGACTTTCTGCTACGGCGTTTGGGCGCAGCAGTCTTCTCTGTATCAGCTTTCTCTTTCGGCGCTTCGGCCTGAACAGGGGCTTCCTCTTCTTTTAATTCTGTCTTAGGTGTATCGTTGAATAACGATGGAGCCGGTTTTTTCATGTCCACCTTTTTCTTAACATCAAAGTTTTCACCTTCTTTGCCATTAACAGAATATACACGGTTGTCGTCTTTCTTGCCTGCAATGCGTACACGCTTGCGCTTGGATACCAAAGGATTGGTATTCCCTACATTTTCTGCCTGTTTGTCAAGAATGGCATAAACTATATCATCTTTGGTATCTTTAGATTTAACCTTGATATCCAAACCTTTTGCAATGTCAGCCAATGTGGCTACATTCATAGATAATAAATCTTCTTTACTGTACATATAAATTAAATATATGAAATCTAAAATTGGTGATAGTGTTTCACGGATGGAAGCACTTTGTATCGATTTGTATTAAAACGGATGCAAAGGTATATAAAAAAAATGAATCACCAAAATTATTTATTGTGAATTTTTACCATAATTGGAGAAATAGTTGTAATTTTGCATCCGATTAAATATTCAATAATGAATTTTCATAAAAAAAGATGGCATGCCATTTCCGGTCAACCGTTGACGGAGATGGACAAACAAGTGATGTATTGGGAGAATAAAGGCAAGTTGGTGCCGACTCGCGAACTGATTAAAACCCCCGAACAAATAGAAGGTATCAGAAAGAGTGGCGTAGTAAACACAGGTGTGCTGGATGAGGTGTCAAAACAGATTCACGAAGGCATGAACACTCTCGAGATAGACAAGATAGTATATGATTATACTGTTGCACATGGTGCTGTCCCTGCACCTCTTAATTATGAGGGATATCCCAAGAGTGTTTGTACAAGTATAAACGAGGTGGTATGTCACGGTATTCCGAAGGAAACTGACGTGCTGAAAGAAGGGGATATAATTAATGTGGACGTGTCTACCATACTCGACGGATATTTCAGTGACGCTTCACGTATGTTTATAATAGGAAAGACAACTCCTGAGAAAGAACAGTTGGTGCGTGTAACCAAAGAATGTCTGGAAATAGGCGCTGAGGCTGCACAACCTTACGGTTTTGTGGGTGATATAGGTCATGCAATACAGAAATATGCTGAAAAATATCATTATGGTGTGGTACGCGACTTGTGTGGACACGGCGTGGGATTAGAATTCCATGAAGATCCGGAAGTGCTGCATTACGGACACAGGGGTACTGGTATGCTACTGGTGCCCGGTATGGTGTTCACAATCGAACCGATGATCAATATGGGTACGTGGAAAGTGTTTATCGATGCGGATGATAAATATGGCTGGGAGGTGATATCCGGTGATGAACAGCCCAGTGCCCAGTGGGAACATACTTTTGTGATGACCGAACATGGTGTGGAAATCCTAACAGAATAAATGACTATGGACAATAAAGATATATATATATTAGGTATAGAGAGCAGTTGTGATGATACATCTGCTGCCGTACTTCGTAATGGTGTACTGCTTAGTAACGTTACGGCTAGCCAGGATGTGCACAAAGCTTATGGCGGTGTGGTTCCTGAACTTGCTTCGAGAGCTCACCAGGAGAATATAGTACCGGTAGTAGACCAGGCATTGAAGAGAGCCGGTGTCGTAAAAGAACAATTGTCGGCAGTGGCTTTCACCCGTGGGCCGGGACTGATGGGCTCGCTTCTTGTAGGCGTAAGTTTTGCAAAAGGTTTTGCCCGTTCTCTGAATATACCTTTAATAGATGTGAACCATCTGCAAGGACATGTAATGGCCCATTTCATCAAGGAGAGTGATGATGACAAGTCGGCTCCTCCGTTGCCGTTCCTCTGCCTGCTCGTAAGTGGTGGTAACTCGCAGATCGTCAAGGTAAATGCCTACAACGATATGCAGGTGTTGGGACAGACAATAGATGATGCTGCCGGCGAGGCGATAGATAAATGTTCGAAGGTGATGGGACTGGGATATCCGGGCGGACCAATCATAGACAAGTTGGCAAGGCAGGGAAATCCGAAAGCGTATCAGTTTGCGGAACCCCAGATACCGGACTTGAATTATAGTTTCAGTGGATTGAAAACATCCTTTCTGTATACCTTAAGAGATTGGATAAAGGAAGATCCCGATTTTATAGAACATCACAAGAATGATATTGCAGCCAGTCTTGAATTTACTATTGTGGATATTCTGATGAAAAAGTTGCGTAAAGCGGTTAAAATGACCGGTATCAAGCATGTAGCTGTAGCAGGAGGCGTAAGTGCCAACAACGGATTGCGCAATGCGTTCCGCGAACATGCAGAGAAATATGGTTGGACCATCTATATTCCTAAGTTCAGTTATACCACAGATAATGCTGCAATGATAGGGATAACAGGATATTACAAATATTTAGATGCAGATTTTTGCTCTATAGACAAACCGGCGTTCTCGAAAGTTACATTTAAATAATAATATATGGAATTCGAAAGTAAAATAATAAGTCGCGAGATAGGACAAAAATTGTATGAAAGCGGCATGACACTGGCCACAGCAGAAAGTTGTACAGGCGGAAGGATAGGAGAGTCGGTCATAGCGACACCTGGTAGCAGCACCTACTTCAAAGGTGGTATCATTTCATATACGAATGAAGTGAAAGAGCGTCTGTTGAATGTTGACCATCAATTGATAGAAGAGAAGACGGCTGTTTGTGAGGACGTAGCTATCGCAATGGTCAAAGGTGCCATAACGACACTGGATACGACATTCGCCATTGCCTCCACTGGTGTAGCCGGTCCTGGGGGCGGTACTGCAGAGATACCGGTAGGTACTATCTGGTTGGCATGCGGCAGTGCTGATCATATTAAAACGCTCAAGTTGGATGAAGATTTCGGCCGTGATATCAATCTTGATATTGCAACGAATAAAGCCTTGAAATTGTTCCTTGAGTTCCTCAATGAGAATGTAAAAACGATAGAACGTGAAGGTTAAAAAAAATAAAATCAGAGAAAAGTATTGTTTTTTAGAAAAATAATTTGTTTTTTCCGATTTATCTTTGTACCTTTGCACCCTGTTTGGAATAAGTATTAAAAAGAAAACAAAAAATTTAGATAGAAATGTCGAAGATTTGTCAGATTACTGGGAAAAAAGCTCAAATGGGCTGTAATGTATCCCACTCAAAACACCGCACAAAGCGCAGTTTTGATGTAAACCTGTTCAGCAAGAAGTTCTACTATGTAGAAGAAGGTTGCTGGATTAGCCTTAAGATCAGTGCTGCTGGTCTGCGTTTGATTAATAAAGTAGGTCTTGATGCCGCTCTTAAGAAAGCCGTTTCTAACGGTTTCGTGGATTGGAAAGACATTAAAGTAATAGGAGACTAATACCATGGCAAAGAAAGCAAAAGGTAATAGAGTTCAGGTTATATTGGAGTGCACTGAGATTAAGAACAGTGGTATGCCAGGAACAAGCCGTTATGTAACGACTAAAAACCGTAAGAATACTCCTGATAGAATGGAATTGATGAAATACAATCCAATCTTGAAGAAGATGACTCTCCATAAGGAAATCAAATAATAACAATTAATCAGTCTAAGAAATGGCAAAGAAAGTTGTCGCTACCCTCCATGAAGGTTCAAAGGATGGTCGCGCTTATACAAAGGTTATCAAGATGGTAAAGAGCCCGAAGACAGGTGCTTATATTTTTGATGAGCAGATGGTTCCTAATGAAGATGTAAAAGATTTCTTTAAGAAATAATTTCTTAATAAGATATATCAAAAATGGTCGTAATGTTGATTACGGCCATTTTTTTTGTTATTCTTTCCTTTTTATTCGATTATTTCGTACTTTTTTCGTAAGTTTGCACTCAATATATTAAGTATTTGCGCAAATAAAGATTATGGGACTTTTCGGACTTTTTAATAAGGATAAAAAGGAAACACTGGATAAGGGATTGGAGAAGACAAAACAAAGTGTCTTTGATAAACTGGCTCGTGCTGTAGCGGGTAAATCCAAAGTGGATGATGATGTATTGGATAACCTCGAAGAGGTGCTTATCACATCTGATGTGGGAGTGGACACCACTCTTAAGATTATTCACAGAATAGAAGAACGTGTGGCAAAGGATAAATATGTAAGCACGTCGGAACTGAATGGTATTCTTCGAGATGAAATTGCATCCCTTTTGTCCGAAAATAATACTGATGATAATGATAATTGGGATCTTCCTTCAGATCATAAACCTTATGTGATACTTGTGGTTGGTGTGAATGGTGTCGGCAAAACGACAACAATAGGTAAACTGGCTTATCAGTTTAAGAAGGCCGGCAAGAAGGTCTATCTGGGAGCTGCCGATACTTTCCGTGCTGCAGCTGTGGAACAGTTGTGTATATGGGGAGAAAGGGTAGGTGTGACGGTCATCAAACAGCAGATGGGTTCCGATCCTGCGTCTGTGGCTTTCGATACACTCTCGTCGGCTAAGGCCAATGGTGCCGATGTCGTACTCGTTGATACGGCAGGTCGTCTGCACAATAAGGTGGGACTGATGAACGAACTGAAGAAGATTAAGGAAGTAATGAAGAAAGTGTTGCCTGAAGCTCCGGACGAGGTGATGTTGATACTCGACGGTAGTACAGGACAGAATGCTTTTGAACAAGCAAAGCAGTTCTCGGCCGTAACGCAGATTACCAGTTTGGCTATTACCAAACTGGATGGTACGGCAAAAGGAGGTGTTGTTGTTGGCATCAGCGACCAGTTGAAAGTACCTGTCAAATATATAGGACTGGGTGAAGGTATGGAAGACCTTCAACTGTTCAACAAACGCCAGTTTGTGGATTCTTTGTTTAATGCCAATGCATAACGGAGAATGAAGAAAAATACAATAGATATTATCACAATGGGCTGCTCTAAAAACCTCGTGGACAGCGAGACATTGATGAGTCAGTTTGAAGCCAACGGATACAAATGTACGCACGACAGCAAGAATCCTCAGGGAGAGATCGCGGTTATCAATACATGCGGTTTCATAGAAGCAGCAAAAGAGGAGAGTATCAACACAATATTGGAATTTGTCCAGGCTAAGGAAGAAGGCAGGCTTCGTCGCCTGTATGTGATGGGCTGTCTGTCTCAGCGCTATCAGAAAGAACTGGAGGCTGAAATACCACAGGTGGACAAGTTTTATGGTAAGTTTAATTACAAACAACTGTTACAGGATTTGGGGAAAGCTGATATCGCATCATGCGATGGCAAGCGACATATAACCACACCTCGCCATTATGCTTATCTTAAAATAAGCGAGGGATGTGATCGCCATTGCGCCTATTGCGCTATTCCTATCATCACCGGTCCGCATAGGAGCAGACCGATGCAGGATATACTCGACGAAGTCCGTTCTCTTGTCGCAGAAGGCACAAAAGAGTTTCAGGTGATAGCTCAGGAACTGACATATTATGGGGTAGACCTCGACGGTAAGCGTCATATAGCTGAGTTGATATCCAATATGGCAGATATACCAGGTGTAAAGTGGATTCGTCTGCATTATGCTTATCCAGCCCATTTCCCATGGGAAATGTTGCAGGTGATGCGTGATAAACCGAACGTTTGTAATTATTTGGATATCGCACTACAGCATGTGTCTGACAATATGTTGGAAAGAATGCAGCGCCATGTGACAAAGAAGGAAACTTATGAACTGGTACGCCGTCTGCGCGAAGAAGTGCCCGGAATTCATATCCGTACTACATTGATGGTCGGTTTCCCCGGTGAAACGGAAGAAGACTTTGAAGAACTGATGGAGTTCACGCGTTGGGCCAGATTCGAAAGGATGGGGGCCTTCACATATTCAGAGGAAGAAGGTACATACAGTGCAGAGCATTATAAGGATGATATATCCGAGGACGTGAAGAACGACCGGTTGGACCGACTGATGACTCTGCAACAGGAGATAAGTGCTGAGATAGAGGCGGAAAAAGTGGGCAAGGTGATGAAAGTTGTCATCGACCGCAAGGAAGGCGGCTACTACGTAGGGCGCACAGAATTCTGTTCACCGGAAGTTGATCCTGAAGTGCTGATTCCCGCCAGTGAGAAAAAACTCAGAGTAGGTTCTTTTTATGATACAAAGATAACATCTTCAGAAGAATTCGACATATACGGTACTACTTTATTCTAAGATATATGAACAACAAGGAATTCATAACAGAATTGGCTAAAAGAACCGGTTATTCGGCTGATGACACGCAGAAGATGGTGCGTACCATCATTGATGCGATGAGTAGCGAGTTTGAGAACGGTGAAGCCGTGACTGTGCCCGGTTTCGGTGCTTTTGAAATTAAGAAGAAACTAGAACGGGTTGTGATTAACCCTGGTACACAACAGAAAATGTTGGTGCCGCCAAAACTGGTGCTCAACTTCAGACCTGTGTCCGGAATTAAGGAAAAACTTAAAAATCTAGGTCAAGATGAGTAAGAATACAATTAAAGAATTGGCTTCCACTATTGTCGATAGACATAGTCTGAATCAGTCTGACGCGGAATCTTTCGTTGATTCCCTTTTCAAATTGGTATTTGAAGCTCTTGATGCAGATAAGATAGTGAAAGTCAAAGGACTCGGCACGTTCAAGATAATAGAAGTGCAAGAACGGGAAAGTGTCAATGTGAATACAGGAGAACGTGTCGTGATAGAAGGTCACGGCAAGATCAACTTTATCCCGGACAATTCGATGAAGGATCTTGTCAACAAACCTTTTGCCCAGTTTGAGACAGTGATCGTAAACGACGGGGTTGACTTTAATGTAATTGATGACAAGGAAGATAATAATGACGCTTCTATACTGGAACAAATAGATGATAATATATTTTCGGCCAACATGCAGTCCCCGGTAGAAGAAAAAACGGTTGCACCTATTCAACAATTGGAAGATGAGGAAGAACAAAAACCAGAAGAGAAACTAGTACAAAAATCAGAAGCTGAGCCAGAAGAAGTTGACAAAGAGGTGATTCAAGAGGTGACTCAAGAAGTAACTCAAGAAGTGACTCAAGAAGAGACGAGTATAAACGAGAATGTCGAAGAAAATGCAAAAGAGTCTTTAAAAGAAGACTCTGACGAAGATTCGACAGTTGAGTTAATTCCGGAAGAATCGTCTGAAGAAGAACATTTTGAACTGGTTGATTTTTCTGAGACAGAAGATGAAAGTGAAACAGAAAAGCCTGTCGCAGAACAGACTGCTACAGAGGAAGTCAAGTCTGATACGGTGCAGGAAGAAATAGCAGAGGAAGAGAACTCAACCGAAAAAGAAGATGCAGAGGAAACCGACGACGAAGTGGAACATAAAAGTAATATAGGAAGAATCGCACTATCTGTGTTCTTTGCTATCTTACTATTTGTGGCAGGATATTTCGTAGGACAGTATGTTCCGATAAGCAGTCTCGCCAATATCGGAACGGCATCTGTTGCGGAGAAAACCGCTAAACCTGTGCCGGTTAAGAAACCAGTAAAGAAGACAGACAAGAATGTAATCAAAGCTGAACCACGGGAGCAGAAAAAACAACCGTCAACGGTCAAGGATGTCCCCAAACCGATAGCAAAAACTGTTGATGCAAAAGCTCCGGAACAGTCATCAGATATATATGATAAAAAGAGCGTACAGGTCCGTACAGGAGCATACCGAATCATAGGAATGTCAAAGACAGTAACCCTAAAATCAGACGAGTCGCTCAAGAGATTCTCAGACAGAACGCTCGGTCCCGGTATGGAATGTTATATTATTGCGTTTAATGATTTGGACGGAAGTACGACAGTCAAAAAAGGACAGATAATAAAGATACCAAAACTTGAATTGCGACATCATAAATCAAGATAGTCTTAAAAGTTTCTTAAAATGTAAGTTTTAAGAAACTTTTTTAATATAATTTAGATGCTAAATTTCGCTGTTAATCTATTTATGTAGTACTTTTGCGTCTAGTTTGATAAAAGTTAGAAATAATAAAAACAAATTATAGAGATTATGGCAGAAGCTATTGATATCCGTGAACTGAATATGCGGATAGAACAACAAAGCGCGTTTGTTACAAACCTAACCACAGGTATGGATCGCGTAATCGTGGGTCAGAAACATCTAGTCGACTCACTTCTGATCGGTTTGCTAAGTGATGGGCATATCCTGCTCGAGGGTGTTCCCGGATTGGCAAAGACATTAGCAATCAAAACGCTATCACAATTGATAGACGCTGATTATAGCCGTATCCAGTTTACACCTGATTTGTTGCCTGCCGATGTAGTAGGTACAATGATCTATTCGCAGAAGGAAGAGAAATTCAATGTAAAACAGGGACCTGTATTTGCCAACTTCGTATTGGCGGATGAAATCAACCGTGCCCCGGCAAAGGTACAGAGCGCTTTGCTCGAAGCTATGCAGGAACACGAGGTGACAATAGGAAGCAAGACCTTTATGCTGCCTAATCCGTTCCTTGTTATGGCCACACAGAACCCGATAGAGCAAGAAGGAACATATCCATTACCAGAAGCACAGGTAGACCGTTTTATGCTCAAGGTAGTGATAGATTATCCGACACTGGAAGAAGAAAAACTGATTATCCGTGAGAATATACGCGAAGGATTGCCCAAGGTTAGTCCTGTAACAACCGCCGATGAAATAATCAAGGCACGCGAAGTGGTACGCGAGGTATATATAGATGAGAAGATAGAACAGTATATCGCTGATATCGTGTTCGCTACACGTTATCCCGACCGTTACGGACTGAAAGATATGAAAGAACTGATCAGCTTCGGCGGTTCACCACGTGCCAGTATCAATCTGGCCAAGGCATCCCGTGCCTATGCGTTCATCAAGCGTCGCGGTTATGTGGTTCCAGAAGATGTGAGAGCCATCGCCCATGATGTACTACGTCATCGTATCGGACTCACTTACGAAGCTGAGGCCAACAATATCACGAGCGAAGAGATTGTAAGTAAGATAATCAACAAAGTGGAGGTTCCTTAATGGAGACTTCGGATATATTAAAGAAGGTCCGCAAAATTGAAATAAAGACTCGTGGACTGAGCAATAATATCTTTGCAGGCCAGTATCATTCGGCCTTTAAAGGCAGAGGTATGGCGTTCAGTGAAGTTCGCGAGTATCAATTTGGTGATGATGTGCGCGATATCGACTGGAATGTCACGGCACGTTTTCATCGTCCTTATGTTAAGGTATTCGAAGAAGAGCGCGAGCTGACCGTGATGCTGATGATAGACGTCAGCGGATCTTTGGATTTCGGCACAACCCATCAGTTGAAGAAAGATATGGTAACCGAGATAGCCGCCACCCTGGCGTTCAGTGCCATTCAGAATAATGATAAGATAGGTGTTGTATTCTTCTCGGATAAGATAGAGAAGTACATACCTCCAAAGAAAGGCCGCAAGCATATTCTTTATATCATTAGAGAGATGCTCGACTTCCATCCGGAGAGTCAGAAGACAGATGTAAAGATGGCGGTTGAATTCCTTAACAGGGTCATGAAACGTCGTTGTACCGCATTTATATTAAGCGACTTCTATGTAAGGGAGAATTTCGAGAACGCCCTTACAATATGCAATCGTAAAAATGATGTGGTGGCTATACAGGTGTACGACCCCAGAGCAAAGCGACTGCCTAATGTGGGACTGATGCGCGTGAGGGATGCCGAGACAGGTCATGAGATGTATATAGATACAGGCAGCAAGAGTTTGCGACAAGCTCATGAACGATATTGGATATCCCGTGAGAAGACACTGAAGAATATCTTTAATAAGAGCAATGTGGATAATGTAGCCATAGCGACCAACGAGGATTATGTGAAATCGCTGATACAGTTATTCTCTCAAAGAAATTGATATGAAGAGATTTTTATCTTTTATTATATGTGTGATAGCTGTACTGAATGCCAGTGCACAGACTGTGAATGTAGAGACTAAGATAGACTCTATACAGATGTTCGTCGGCGAACAGGTTCATCTTACTCTTACTGTGACAATGGGTGATAAGCAGCATCTGAAAATGCCTTATTTTAAACCGTCCCAGTATATCACTCCTGGTGTAGAGGTGTTAAGTGCGGAAGTGGCCGACACGACGGAACTGGACAATAATATGATATCTGTTTCCAAGAAGTATACACTTACTTCGTTTGACGAGAAATTATATTATATACCTCCAATGACGGTAACTGTTGATGACAAGAAATATCAGAGCAGGAGTCTGGCACTGAAAGTGCTTACTGTCGATGTCGACATGAAGCATCCCGAGAAATTTTTCGGTCCCAAAGATGTTCAGGACAATCCATTCCAATGGAGTGACTGGAACTTGACTTTCTGGTTGAGCGTATTCATGGTATTGCTCTGTGCATTAGGCTATTATCTATATCTGATATACAAAGGGCATAAACCCGTAACGGTCAGTCTTAAGATGATTAAGAGATTACTGCCGCATCAGAAAGCGCTAAGTGAGATAGAACAGATAAAGGCAGACAGGATGGTGACATCAGAGAATGCCAAGGAATATTACACCAAACTTACAGACACTCTTCGTAAGTATATAGAGGAACGTTTCGGATTCTCTGCTATGGAGATGACAAGTTCAGAGATTATATCCCGACTGCAGGACACGGGCGATCAGAAGATGATAGACGAACTCAATGAACTGTTCCGTACTGCCGATCTTGTCAAGTTTGCTAAATATTCGACACTGATTAACGAGAATGATATGAACTTGGTCAATGCTATTGAGTTCATTAACAGTACAAAGGTAGAACAGCAGACACAAGAGGTCGTAAAACCTCAACTGTCGGAGTCGGAGAAAAAGAACAAAAAGTCGCGTAAATGGTTGCGTGTTGCTATTACTTCAATTGTGATAATATGTGTGGCTTTGCTCACATATATTCTCTATACGATGTACGAATTAATATAAAGGAAGAATTATGGAATTTGCCAACAAAGAATATTTGTTTCTCCTATTGTTGTTGATACCATATATCTTGTGGTTTATGTTATACCGCAAGAAGAGTGAACCGACAATGCAGATGAGCGACACTTATGCGTACAGATATGCGCCTAAGAGTTGGAAGATAAGACTGATACATCTGCCCCTTCTATTAAGGATTATCACATTTGTGATGATCATCCTGGTTTTGGCTCGCCCACAGACACATAATTCATGGAAGAATGAATCGACAGAAGGTATTGATATCATGCTTGCCATGGATGTCTCTACCAGTATGCTTGCAGAAGACTTGAAACCGAACAGGATAGAGGCGGCAAAGGCTGTCGCTGCCGAGTTTATTTCGGGTAGGCCGAATGATAATATAGGACTTACGATATTTGCAGGCGAAGCGTTCACGCAGTGTCCTATCACCACCGATCATCAGTCGTTGCTCAATCTGTTGCAGAATGTACGTACAGATATCGCTGCAAGAGGATTGATACAAGACGGCACCGCAGTAGGAATGGGACTTGCCAATGCCGTTAGCAGACTGAAAGACAGTAAGGCGAAAAGTAAGGTCGTCATACTCCTGACAGACGGTTCGAACAATATGGGAGACATATCGCCGATGACCGCTGCCGAGATAGCAAAGAGTCTTGGTATCAGAGTCTATACGATCGGTGTGGGAACCAACCGTATGGCACCATACCCGATGCCGGTGGCAGGCGGTGTGCAATATGTCAACATCCCGGTGGAGATAGATACGCAGACCCTGGCTGATATTGCTTCGACAACGGATGGTGACTTTCACAGGGCTACCAATACATCCCAGTTGAAACAGATTTATCGTTCTATAGATAAGTTGGAAAAGACTAAATTGAATGTAAAGAAATACAGCAAGAAGTACGAAGCCTACCAGTTGTTTGCAGCTATAGGCATATTGTCCTTATTGCTTGAGATATTATTACGGATAACAGTATTCCGCAGAATACCGTAATGACGTATAAGTAAAAATAAGAAAGAATATGTTTCGATTCGAAGATTCCATATACCTATATTTATTGGCGGTGATACCACTCTTGGCTATCATCCGCTTTATCAGTTCACGCAGACGAGTACGCAGATTGCGTAAGTTTGGTGATATGACATTATTAAAAGAGATGATGCCGGATGTATCCCGATTCCGCCCTTCGGTAAAATTCTGGTTGCTGGAGTTCGCTTTATTCCTATTGATAGTCATGCTGGCCCGTCCACAGATGGGAACGAAGATCAGTCATGAGAAACGTAACGGTATAGAGACGATGATAGCGCTGGATATCAGTAATTCTATGCGGGCAGAGGATGTGGAACCGTCGCGACTGGATAAGAGTAAGATGCTGATAGAGAACATGGTCGACAATTTTACGAACGATAAGATCGGTTTGATTGTATTTGCAGGCGATGCATTTGTGCAGTTACCTATTACGACCGATTATGTATCAGCCAAAATGTTCCTCAATAATATAGATCCTACAATGATTGCCACCCAGGGAACAGACATCAAGGGTGCCATTGATATGGCAGTCAACTGTTTCACGCAGCAGGAGGGTGTAGGCAAGGCCATTATTGTCATCACCGACGGTGAAGACCATGAAGGAGGTGCAGTAGAGGCAGCCGAAGCCGCAAAGAAGAAAGGTATGAGAGTCTATGTACTGGGAGTCGGTTCTACGAAAGGTTCACCAATACCTGTACCGGGTTCCAATGATTATATGAAAGACAATACGGGGCAGACGGTCATGTCGGTCCTCAACGAAAGTATGTGTAAGGAAGTGGCGTCTGCCGGAGGTGGAGCCTATATACATGTCGACAATAACAATGCAGCCCAGGAGCAGTTGAACAGCGAACTGGCCAAATTGTCAAAGAAAGATATTACCAGCACTATATACAGTGAATACGACGAGCAGTTTCAGGCATTCGGTATATTGGCAATCATTGTCCTGATCATAGAAATCTGTATACTCGACCGCAGGAATCCGCTGCTGAAGAACGTTAAATTATTCCGTAAGAAATGAAAGGTTTAAGATATATATACATCATCGTAGCATTTTTCGTATGTGGATTGGCGCAGGCACAGACCGACCGCACATACATTTCGGCAGGTAACAAACTATACCTTCAGGGACAGTTTGCCCAGTCGGAAGTAATGTACCGTAAAGCGATAGACAAAAATCCCCGGAATCCGCATGCCGTATACAATCTAGGCAATGCCCTTCTGATGCAGAAGAAAGATTCCCTGGCACTGATACAGTATCAGAATGCGGCCAAGATGGAAACCAGTAAGATGCGCCTTGCCAAATCGTATCATAATATGGGAGTCATCTTTCAGTCAAGACAGATGTATCAGGAGGCCATACAGGCATACGAACAGGCTTTGAGAAATAATTCCCGCGACAATGAGACAAGATACAATCTCGTGCTGTGTAAGAAGCAGTTGAAGAATAATCCTCCGAAAAATGACAGGAAGAATAACAAGAACAAGAAAAACAAGAACGACAAAGACAAGAATAAAGATAAGAATAAGCAAGATCAGAACAAAGATAAAAACAAGGACAAAGATCAGCAGAAAAAGAATCAGCAAAATAAGAATCAGATGAGTAAGGACAATGCTGAACAGTTGCTCAATGCGGCAATACAGCAGGAACAGGCCACTCAACAGAGAATGAAAAAAGCAATGCAACAGCCGCGTACACGACAACTGCAGAAAAATTGGTAATTGTTGAATTGTGAAATGAAGATAGAATGCGTATGAAGAAGTTTTCCTTTCTTATATTATTATTTATTATAGTCATCAATGCAGAGGCGCAGCGCCTTGAAGCATCTGCTCCGTCTCAGGTTTCCGTGGGCGAGCAGTTCCGACTTACCTATACGGTGAACAGCCAGAATGTCAGTAGTTTCCGTGCTGGCAGCATACCAGAAGCCTTGGAAGTGCTGATGGGACCGAGCACATCGTCACAGTCGAGTTTTCAGATGGTCAACGGTCATACCAGCAGTTCATCCAGCATCACATACACATATATATTATGTGCCAACAAGAACGGTTCGTTCGTTATTCCTCCAGCTCATATTAATGTAGGGGGAAGAAATGTCGCATCAAGCGCACTGCGCGTGCGTGTATCAGGCAGGGCCAGACAGACAGCGAATACGGGCGGAGCCGATGACAGTAATCAACCGCACATGCGGGCTGCCGGTTCTCGTATAAGCAGCAACGACCTGTTTATCAAAGTCAATGCCAACAAGAAGCGTGTTCATGAACAGGAGCCGGTGTTGCTTACATACAAAGTGTATACCCAGGTAGACCTTACCCAACTGGAAGGTAAAATGCCTGATCTGAAAGGTTTCCATACGCAGGAAGTCCCATTGCCACAACAGAAGAACTTCCGTGTGGAAAGGGTCAACGGCCGTGTGTATAGGACTGTTACATGGAGTCAGTATGTGATGTATCCGCAGATGACAGGTAAACTTCAGATACCTTCCATCAAGTTTGATGGCGTAGTGGTTCAGCAGAACCGTAGCGTAGATCCGTTTGAAGCATTCTTCAATGGCGGTTCAGGATATGTGGAAGTCAGAAAGACTATCAATGCTCCGGGCATCAGTATACAGGTTGACCCGCTACCGACACGTCCTTCTAATTTTTCAGGAGGTGTAGGCCGTTTTGATATTTCCGCCCAACTTAACAAGAAAGAGGTTAAAGCCAACGACCCGATATCTTTGAGAGTTGTTGTAAGTGGTATCGGTAATCTGAAACTGATCAAACAGCCTGTCGTTAATTTCCCGAAGGATTTTGATAAATACGATGCCAAAGTCACAGATAAGACAAGACTTACCGTTAACGGTGTGGAAGGCAATATGATATATGATTTCTTAGCCGTGCCACGTCATCAAGGTAAATTTACGATACCGGCAGTGGAATTCACCTATTATGATACCGGCACCAACAGTTATAAGACCATCAAGACGCACGCTTACCAGGTGAATGTTACCAAAGGAAGCGGGAGCAGTTCGATGAGCGATTATAGCGGAGGCGATGATGTCAAATTGCTCAACAGTGATATTCATTATATCAAGACAGGTGATGCCGACCTGCATGATGCGAATGATTTCTTCTTCGGATCCACGAAGTATATGATATTGCTCACTGTCCTGCTATTATGTTTCATTACCTTAATGATCGTATTCCGCAAGAGAGCAATCGATAATGCCAATATCGGTAAGATGCGTGGAAAGAAAGCCAATAAGATGGCGACACGTCGTCTGAAGTTGGCTAGTAAACTGATGTTTGCAGGTAAACAGACTGAATTCTACGATGAAGTGCTGAAGGCTTTATGGGGATATGTAGGTGATAAACTGAACATACCTGTAGAGCAGTTGTCAAAAGACAATATCAGTGAAAAGTTGCAGTCGCGCGGTGTAGACACTGAAAACATACAGACATTCATTGACGCCATCAATGAGTGCGAATTTGAACGTTATGCCCCCGGTGATACATCAGGGAATATGGAAAAAGTATTCGGACAGGCAATGAATGCAATAGAAAAAATAGACGGAACACTTGGTAAAAAACGTAATAACAGATCCACTGTTGTCAAGTCGGTTATCATCATAGCTATGTTATCCATATCCATGACAGGACACGCCATAACAAAGGCCAATGCCGATACCGCATACGTGCACGAGAACTACCAGCAAGCGATAAAAGATTATGAAGAATTGCTTCACGGAGGTGTCAGTGCAGATATCTATTATAATCTCGGTAATTCATATTACCGTACAGACAATATAACAAAGGCGGTACTTAATTATGAGCGTGCCCTGTTGTTATCTCCGGGCGATCCCGATATCAGGTTCAACCTGCAGTTGGCCCGCAGCAAAACGATTGATAAGATTACTCCTGAGAGTGAAATGTTTTTCATTACATGGTATCATTCCTTGGTCAATCTTACCAGTGTGGACGGTTGGGCAAAGATAGGCATCATCAGTCTTGTCTTGTCATTGATGCTTGCTTTGGCCTATTTGTTCTCAGGCAGGATGTGGTTGCGTAAGACCGGTTTCTTCGGCGGTGTGGTGTTGCTAGTATGCTTTATATTCAGCAATGTATTCGCATATCAACAGAAACAGCAGTTGATCAACCGTACCGGTGCTATCATTATCGTACCGTCTGTATCGGTCAAGAGTACACCGTCGGCAGGTGGAACGGATTTGTTCGTTATTCACGAAGGAACAAAAGTGACCATATCCGACGGTTCGATGAAAGGCTGGAAAGAGGTAAAACTGTCCGATGGGAAAGAAGGATGGATACAAGTAGATAAAATGGAGGTCATATAGAAGATGGGTTTACAGTGGTTTGTCGCATTAGACCAGCAATTACTTCATTCTATGAATGGCAGTGATTCATTGTTCCTTGACGGGATGATGAGAACAATATCATCCGGTTATACATGGATACCATTATATCTTGCATTGTTATATATTGTCATCCGCAACAATGAGAATATGAATCAGATCATGCTCATTATCGGATGCAGCGCCATCTGTCTTGTGCTTTCCGAAGGTGTGGCAGACGGTATAGCGAAACCGTTGGTGGAAAGATTGCGACCTACCTACGATCCTATGATCAGAGGTTCTGTAGATATTGTCGACGGTATCACAGGGCCGCAACCTTATGGATTCTTTTCCGCGCATGCCGCCAACACGTTCGGCATCGCATTGCTATTTATACTGATAGTGCGCAGCAGAATCTTGTCCGTCACGTTGGTGATATGGTCTCTTCTGAACGGTTATTCACGCATCTATCTCGGTGTGCATTATCCCGGTGATGTGATATGCGGACTGTTGTGGGGCTCTGTCTCCGCCATTATTGCTTATATTGTGTATTGGCGTGTGCATCGCAAGATAGCATCTCCGGACAATTATATATCATCACAATACACAAATACCGGATATAGTTTTGCAGATATAGATATCGTACAGTCGATTTTCGCATTTACGATGCTCTATGTGATGATTCGCAGTCTTATTTATTGTTATTGATTATGGATACAAAACATATAAAGATAAGTGACTATAATTATCCTTTACCGGATGAACGTATAGCAAAGTTTCCTATTGCTCAGCGCGACCATTCCAAACTGCTGTTGTATAAGCACGGCGAGGTAGGTGAGGATTCGTTTTATAATCTGTCAAGTCATCTGCCATCGGGCGCCCTGATGATATTCAACAATACGAAGGTGATACAGGCACGCATCCATTTCCGTAAGGAGACAGGTGCATTGATAGAAGTTTTCCTTCTGGAACCCGCTGAACCTACCGATTATGAACTGATGTTCCAGACCACTTCTACCTGCTCATGGTTGTGCATGGTAGGCAATCTGAAAAAATGGAAAGAAGGTCCACTCGAACGTGATTTTGAGATCAAGGGCGAAAAACTCACCCTTGTCGCGGAGAGAATAAGGGAACAAGGAACCAGTCAACTGGTCAAGTTTACATGGAACAACGAAAATATATCATTCGCTGATATTCTCGAATCAGTAGGCGAACTGCCCATTCCCCCGTATCTCAACCGTGAGACTCAGGAGAGTGACAAGGTGACATACCAGACTGTCTATTCCAAAATAAAAGGTTCGGTGGCTGCCCCGACAGCCGGTCTGCATTTTACGGATGCGGTGCTCAAAGATCTTGATGCCCACGGCATTGACAGGGAAGAACTTACACTGCATGTAGGAGCAGGGACATTCAAACCTGTAAAGAGCAAAGAGATAGAAGGCCATGAGATGCACACCGAATATATCAGTGTACACAGGTCAACCATTGAGAAACTGATACAGCACGACGGTTGTGCGATAGCAGTAGGAACGACCAGTGTCCGAACACTCGAAAGTTTATATTATATAGGTGTACGTCTGAGTAAGAACCCCAATGCCACAGAACAGGAACTGCATATAGACCAGTGGGAACCTTATGATACGAATCCTACCATGTCGGCTGTCGATTCGATGCGTCAGATATTAGCCTATTTCGACCGTAACGGCTTGAATGCCCTCCATACCAGTACACAGATTATCATAGCCCCAGGTTATCATTATAAAATAGTCAAGATGCTGATTACGAATTTCCATCAGCCGCAGAGTACACTGCTGTTACTTGTCAGTGCTTTTGTCAATGGCGACTGGCACAAAATATACGATTACGCCCTTTCTCACGATTTCCGTTTCTTGAGTTATGGCGACAGTTCACTTTTAATTCCATAATAAAATGCAAAAAGGAGATAGAGTCAGGTTTCTTTCAGAGACAGGCGGAGGCGTCGTAGCAGGCTTCCAGGATAAATATACCGTATTGGTGGAAGATGAAGACGGATTCCAGATTCCCACACCGATCAATGATGTCGTCGTCATAGAAACAGACGACTATAATATAGCCAAAGTGCATACCAGTGATGTGACCAAGAATGTGGAGAAGACGAAATCCATACCACATAGGTCTCTGGATGATGAAGATGAGGATTACGACCCATCCGAACGTCCTGTTACCTTCAAGGCCAAGGCTGAAGAGCGCAAAGGCGGTGAAAAACTGTCGGCATATCTTGCTTTCGTGCCTGTTGATATCAAGGAAGTCAGTTCTACGACATTCGAGGCATACTTTGTCAATGACAGCAATTATTATATGTACTATACCTATCTTTCTGCCGAAGGTAATGAATGGAACGTACGGAGCACTGGAGAGGTGGAGCCCAATACCAAACTCTTTATTGAAGAATTCGGGCGCGACATCTTAGGAAGTATCGAACGGGTGTCCATTCAGGTTATCGCCTATAAGAAAGATAAAGGTTTCTTGTTGAAACCAACCATTGATGTACAGTTGCGCATCGATTCGGTTAAGTTTTATAAGTTGCACACATTCCAGGACAACGACTTCTTCGAGACGCCAGCCCTGTTGTATACCATCGTCGAGAATGATCAGGTAGCCCGTCCGCTTGTTATCGATGCCGAAAAACTGAAACAGCAGATGTATCAGAAGAAGACAGCCGACAACCTGTCCTCACCGGCAAGAGTGAATAAGCACGTGGACGACAAGAATGCCCCCATTGTCGTGGATCTCCATGCAGGGGAAATATTGGAGTCGACAGCCGGCATGAGCGCAGGCGACATACTGAAGTACCAGATAGAACAGTTTAATAAGACCATAGAGCAGTATAAAAGTAAACGCGGCACCAAAATCGTCTTTATCCATGGGAAAGGTGAAGGAGTGCTCCGTCATGCCATCATACATGAATTAAACTATCGTTACAAGCAATATTCCTATCAGGATGCCAGTTTCCAGGAATATGGCTATGGCGCTACCCAGGTAACGATCAAATAGTAACTTAATACCAGAACAAAGATGAAACACGGATTTATTAAAGTAGCCAGTGCGGTCCCCGCTACAAGAGTAGCCGACTGTAAGTACAATGTACAGCAGATTGAATCTCTGATCGTTCAGTCGGAAGGCAAAGGTGTTGAAGTAATTGTTTTTCCCGAACTTTGTATTACGGGTTATTCATGCCAGGACCTGTTTAAGGGACAGATGCTGTTGGATGAAGCAGAAAATGCCGTATTGCAGTTGCTTGATTTTACCCGTAAACTAGATATTATAGCCATCGTCGGACTGCCTGTCGCCGTGGGCGGCGTACTGCTCAATTGTGCCGCAGTCATACAGAAAGGACTGATACTCGGTATCATACCTAAGACATATCTGCCCAATTACAGTGAGTTTTACGAAAAACGCTGGTTTGCCTCTTCACGTGATGTTGATAAATCCCAGATACGTTTCGCCGGTAACATCGTCAGTATCTCATCCGACCCGCAACTGTTCAGAACGTGCGACGGTGTGACTTTCGGTATCGAAATATGTGAAGATGTCTGGGCACCCACACCTCCAAGCAATCAACTCACACTTTCGGGGGCGGATGTGATATTCAATTTGTCAGCAAGCGACGAACTGATCGGTAAGCACGACTATCTCACCGCTCTGCTGGCACAGCAGAGTGCACGTACATTAAGCGGATATGTATACAGCGGATGCGGATTCGGCGAAAGCACACAGGATGTGGTATACGGAGGTAATGCCCTCATCTTCGAAAACGGTAAACTGATAGCAGAATCAGAACGTTTCAGTTTTAAGGAACAACTCATTATCTCGCAGATCGACGTAGAGCGACTACGTTCTGAGCGTCGTAACAATACCACTTTCGTCAATGCCCAGCACGGAGCCACCGCCACGATAACAGAGGCGAAACCGGTAGCACCGAGAGACTTCGAGTTTCTCCGCGACGTTCTGCCGCATCCATTCATCCCTACGGGGAATGACATGGAAAAGAACTGCCAGGAAATATTCAATATACAGGTAGCCGGTCTTGCCAAGCGTCTGAATCACACCGGATGCCGAAGGGTGGTCATCGGCATCAGCGGCGGATTAGACTCCACACTGGCCTTATTGGTGTGCGTCAAGACATTTGATAAACTCCAGATACCCCGCACAGGTATCATCGGTGTTACCATGCCGGGATTCGGAACGACAGACCGTACCCGCACCAATGCTGTAAGTCTGATGCAGAGTCTGGGCGTTTCATCGCGCGAGATCAATATATCCGATTCGGTACGCCAGCATTTCAGTGATATAGGTCATGATATCAACGAGCACGACATCACCTATGAGAATTCGCAGGCACGCGAACGCACGCAGATTCTGATGGACCTCAGTAATCAGTTGGGCGGATTGGTCATCGGCACAGGCGACCTTTCCGAACTTGCTCTGGGATGGGCCACCTATAACGGCGACCACATGAGCATGTACGGTGTCAACGCTGGAGTGCCCAAGACATTGATCAAGTATCTAGTCAGATACGTGGCAGAGAGTGGGGTAGACGCCGATTCCAGGAACACGTTGCTTGATATCATAGACACCCCTATCAGTCCCGAACTGATTCCCGCAGATGAACAAGGCAATATCAGGCAGAAGACAGAAGATCTGGTAGGTCCGTACGAATTGCACGATTTCTTCCTGTATTATTTTCTCAGATACGGTTTCCGTCCCTCCAAGATATATTTCCTTGCCAAGAAAGCTTTCGACGGCACTCACAGCGAAGCCGAAACCTATTCAGACGACGTCATCAAACATTGGCTCACCTCGTTTTTCCGCAGATTCTTCGGTCAGCAGTTTAAGCGCAGTTGCCTGCCCGACGGTCCCAAGGTGGGAAGTGTCAGTCTCAGTCCGCGAGGCGACTGGCGTATGCCGTCCGATGCCAGTTGTGCATCCTGGTTAGCAGAATGTGAAGAGTTATAGGTATATTGACTTATGTCAAAAATACACTTATTTTGAATAAAAAATGGGTAATTATATTGTTTCGACCCCAAATCATTCTTATCTTTGCATTATCAAATAAGACAAAAGGTCTCAATAGGTAATAGTTTTGATGAGGTAGAAAGATTGATTTGAGGGAGAATGTGATTAATTATTAGTAGAGAATGAGAAAAGGGATGCCTGCTGAAGGCATCCCTTTTTTATGGTATGATATAATACTCTTATTTGAAAGCAATAATCCGTGTCAGTTCGCGGTCGAAATAGAACGTTTCTTTTTTCTTGTCCATCTTGTCGCTCTTACCATCTACGAGATATGATACTCTGATATAATAGATCGTTTTAGGAATACCACCTTCCGCATATTTGATATTCGTCCTGTACAGTTTCAGTCCGTTAGCCTTGCTGCGCATATCCGTCACGATGCTGTCGTTGATATACGCCGTCGAGTCTATCTTCGTATAACTCTTGTTATTGGCGACGGAAGCATCTTTCATGTTCGCCTCCATAAAGTCGTCAACAAGACTTTCAGCTTTGTCCTGCCGGTCGCACGACGAGACCGACACGGCAAGCGATATAGCCAATATGATAGAATATATAGCTTTCATTTAGTAACTTCTTGCTATGAGGACACGTTTGACAGCCGGTTTGCCCGAGACCATGTCCGTACCCGGAGTCTGTTCGAAGTCGAACGGCACGCAACGTATTGTAGCCTGCGTATCCTCCTTGATCTTAGCTTCAGTCTCGGCAGTGCCGTCCCAGTGGCAGAGGAAGAACCCGCCATCCGTTACGCGCTTCTTGAATTCATCGTAATCATCACATTCGAAGATATGAGCGTCACGGAAAGTCTTGGCTTTATTGAAAATATTATTCTGGATATCATCAAGCAGTTCCTTCACCTTTTCTACAATACCATCCACGGCGAGCGTCTCTTTCTCGAGCGTATCGCGGCGCATCACCTCGATTGTACCGTTTTCAAGGTCACGGCCACCCATGCACAGACGTACCGGTACACCTTTCAGCTCATAATCGGCAAACTTGAAACCGGGACGTTTGTTGTCAGCATCATCATATTTTACAGAGATACCCAGTGCCCGTAGACCATCGATGACAGGAGTCAGTTTTTCGGTGATGGCGTTCAACTGCTCCTCCCCCTTTGAGATAGGAACGATGACCACCTGGATAGGAGCCAGACGCGGCGGCAGAACCAAACCGTTGTCGTCGCTGTGAGTCATGATCAGCGCACCGATCAGACGGGTAGATACACCCCACGATGTAGCCCATACATATTCAGGCTTGTTCTCCTTATTCAGATAAGTGACGTCGAAAGCCTTCGCGAAGTTCTGACCCAGGAAATGGCTTGTACCGCTCTGCAGCGCTTTGCCATCCTGCATCATCGCCTCTATCGTATATGTATCCAGAGCACCGGCGAAACGTTCCGTCTCACTCTTTACACCCTGCATCACAGGAACAGCCATCCACTTCTCGGCAAACTCAGCATATACGTGCAGCATCTTCTGAGCTTCCTGTTCAGCCTCTTCGCGTGTGGCGTGGGCGGTATGTCCCTCTTGCCACAGGAATTCGCTTGTACGCAGGAACGGACGTGTGCGCATCTCCCAGCGCATCACGTTACACCACTGGTTACACATCAGAGGTAAGTCGCGCCAGGAATGGATCCAGTTCTTGTACGTATTCCATATAATCGTTTCGGATGTAGGACGTATAATCAGTTCCTCATCCAGTTTGGCAGCCGGGTCAACCTCTACACCGCTTTTATCCTCTTTGGCGCGCAGGCGGTAGTGAGTCACTACCGCACATTCCTTGGCGAAGCCTTCCACATGTTCAGCCTCCTTACTCAAGAAAGATTTAGGGATAAGCAACGGGAAGTAAGCGTTCTGTGCCCCCGTTTCCTTAAACATCTTATCGAGCTGCTGCTGCATCTTTTCCCATATAGCGTAACCATAAGGTTTGATAACCATACATCCGCGCACGGGCGACTGTTCAGCCAGGTCGGCTTTCATTACAAGATCATTATACCACTGACTATAGTTATCAGCCCTTTTTGTTAGTTCTTTCAGTTCTTTAGCCATAATTTCTTATGTATTTTTTAATTTGGATGCAAAATTAATAAAAAAAAGTTGGTAAAGATAATATTATATGGAAAAAATCGTAACTTTGCATGAGTAAATTCATTTAAACTAAAAAAAATAGATTATGAAGAAATTTAAAGTATTCACACTCTTCCTTTGTTTAGGAATTGTTCTTAGTGGTTGTAACAACCTTACTAAAGGTGCCGGCATCGGTGCCGCAGGTGGTGCCCTGTTAGGTGGTATCATTGGTAATATAGCAGGTAACACGGCAGTAGGTGCCGCAGTAGGTGCCGCAGTAGGTGCAGGTACAGGTGCTGTCATCGGCAAGCACATGGACAAGGTAAAGGCCGAAGCTGCCAAGGTACAGAATGCCAAAGTGGAGTCTATCACCGATACCAACGGTTTGCAGGCTGTCAAGGTAACCTTCGATTCAGGTATTCTCTTTGCTACCAACAAGGCCGATCTGAGTACGTCCGCCAAGAGTTCTCTGGCTAAGTTTGCCCAGGTGTTAAACAATAACAAAGACTGTGATATAGCCGTATACGGTCATACCGACAATACAGGTAATGACGGTATCAACATACCATTGTCTCTCCAGCGTGCCCAGAGTGTTCAGAATTATCTGAGCAGTTGCGGTGTACAGTCAGGTGTATTCAAGTATGTAGACGGTAAGGGATCTTCTACTCCTGTAGCCGACAACACTACCGCAGAAGGCCGCAAGCAGAACCGCCGTGTAGAGGTTTACATGTACGCTAGTTCAGATATGATCAATGCCGCAAACAACGGTACACTTAACAATTAATTTTCAGATAATCAGTTTAGTTTGCTCGTGAAAGTTAAACTAATAAGAAATATAGTAAAATGGATAGTGGCAGCCTTTTTCGGCTCCACTATCCTTGCTGTTGTAGCCTATCGTTTCATCCCGGTTTATTTTACGCCACTGATGTTTATCCGCTGCATACAGCAGGCGGGTAGTGGAGAGTCGCTCAAGATGAAGCACCATTGGGAGCCGATGGAAGATATATCCCAGCACCTTCCTGTTGCCGTGATGGCCAGTGAAGACCAGCGTTTCCTGTTACACCATGGTTTTGATGTAGATGCCATAGAGAAGGCAGCCATGCACAATTCCAGAGGTCATAAACGGATGCACGGAGCGTCGACCATCAGTCAGCAGACAGCCAAGAATGTGTTCCTTTGGCCGGGCCGTTCATGGGTGCGTAAAGGCTTCGAGGCTTATTTCACAGTACTCATCGAGTTTATGTGGAGCAAACAGCGCATCATGGAAGTCTACCTCAATTCCATTGAAATGGGGGATGGCATCTATGGAGCCCAAGCAGTAGCCGAACAGCATTTTGGAGTCAACGCCATTGATTTATCAAGGATGCAATGCGCCTTGATAGCCGCGTCGCTGCCCAATCCGCGCAAGTTCGACTCCGGTCATCCGTCCGGTTATATGTTCAAGCGTCAGCGTCAGATACTGGATAATATGAAGTTCATCCCATCCTTCCCCAAGGAAGGGCAGGATGTGGATCCTGAAACGACCGTAGGCGGCGTCTATCACAAAAAGAAATAGTTCCCCACCGTGCGGGGAAAATGATTTCCTTATTCTATCTTTTTCCATTCGCGTTATGGGCTTTATTCATATCCCGATACGACAGTCCTCAATTCGAGGCCTAGGGGATGAAAATCCTTGCTCAGAATAGAAAAAAAAGAATAAAAAACGTCATAACGTCATAGTATGACTTAAACCGTTAACAACCAACGAGTTAATATTTCCAATAACCGTATTGTACGACACAAAACCACATGCTAACGTCACACAAATCAGTGGCTCGGTCATACCAATCGGCTTTATCAAAGACTCGAATCGGTGAGTTGGTACAAAATTTAGGCCTAAATTTGTTGTCAAAGCGGTGGGGATGAAGAGCAATCCCACTGGTTTCGGATCACTTTTAGGCCTAAAAATTCCTCAAAAGCGGTGAGTTAGAAATCCCCACCGTGCGAGAAAATTTCCCTTCAAGGGAAATTAATTATCCTTGAAGAATAATTTTTTTTGGCGGTGCGCAATTTTTCTCGCACGACGGTGGATTTGCCACGGAACGGTTTGCGATTTTTTTTAACTACCGTAAAAGTGAATAAATATCACGGAATGTTAACATACTTAAAGTGTACATTTACGTCAATAAACGCTCGTGCGGTTTTGTTAAATATTACAATAACTGTATAACCATATATAATGATTTTAAAATAATAGGTATTATCAAGATAATGAGTTGTCTGTATGTTAGATATTATTCAAGTTTTTCAAGGGTGGAGGATGGTGGAGGATAGGTGGAGGTTTATCGACAATCTAAATTCTCACAAATATATATCAATCAGTATAATACAAAGAAATTCCCCGTGTCGGGTGGAGGGTGGAGGTATAAAGCAACAAAAAATTCTGGGAGAAACGACAGTTTTTGCTGTGACATTAAAATACATAAATATCTTTACATTCTATTAAGCTTTTCATATAGACGGGTAACAGGTCCTGTGGTAGCAGTCAATTAGTAAGACCAAAACGGCATCCGTGATATGCGGATGCCATTTCTTGTTTTTATGCAGAAATCTCAAAATTCTTTATTACTGCAATTTTTTATCTCGTATAGAAATCGATGAGTCTCTGTAGCGCCTGTCGGCATACGGGACAGAATTCGGGTGTAGTGTTGTCTCTCATCCTGCAGCGCTGTACGCCACGGTAAACACCTTTCAGATTGTAACCGGCTCCTTCGAAGACGCCGACACGGGTGTATTCTGTCTTCTCATTCTTGCTTTCAGGGGTAGGGATGGGGGTTCCTTTCTTGATGAGGTTTTCCCATTTACCATGGAAATCTTTTAAAGTGGTGAGGTTGGGTTCCCAAGGTTCCACATCATGCGGATACATAGGAATCTGTTCCTCGGCGTAGGCGTATTCGTCGCCGAGGCCTGCAAAACTGTGGCCGAACTCGTGCACGACGACCGGTTTATACCATTCGTTATGGGTAGTGCAAAGCGTATAGGAGTTGAGAATGCCTCCACCGCCATATCTTTCTGAATTGACCAATACAATAATATGTTCATAAGGGGTGCCAGCCAACATGTCGTGCATATCTTTAAGATGCAGGGTGGTGAGGTATCTGTAAGAGTAGAACGTGTCGAAGTGAGACCCCAGTGCCGTGTTCTTCCATATACCGTTGGACGGTTCGCTGGTACCGTTTTCTGCCGAAGGAGCTTCCACCGCCACGATGTTGAACCTGTCGCGCATCGACTTGAACGGTTCATGTTCGAACAGGGCTTCGACAGCTATCTTCGCATCATTGATAAAGTTTCCCATTTGGTCCCGTTTGTATCCTTCAGCCAGATAGGCGATGTGTATGCACCGTGTCGTATCGGTAGCCTGCTGGAGTGTGACATAAGGATTCACGTCCTTTTCACCGATATGCTGTATCAGGATATCCTTGGGGTTCACAATGTGTGTGAACGATGTGGCAATCTCTCTTCTGTAATTCATCAGATTGACGGTGATGGATACGGAATCCTTGGGGAATGGCACCAGAAATACATTCTCGAAGGATTTGCCGGTCGTCTTGGCTTCGTCATACGCCAACCATTCCTGGAACAAAGTGGAAAAGGAATTCCTGTATATCACCTTGCCTGATTTGATATCCTTGACGATGATTTGTCCGTTGCCGTCCATAGGGACTTCAGCCAGACGTTGTCTCTTGCCATACCAACGCGGTTCCACTTTCAGTTCGTCTACATAGATGTTCTGCTGTTTTGCCGTACCGGCAAACTCATAATCGATACGCAATGTCTTGTTTATAAAATAATCATCAAAATTCTGGGCGTCGGATGATTCGCAACATAATAAACCGTACACAAACGTTACGGCTAATAATAGTCTGTTCATAAAGTTATTATTTAAATAAAGGGGTCTTGTTTTATTAGTAATTTGATATAATCACGGTTCCAGTCATCTTCCTTCAAACGGATATCGTTAAATTGCAGGATGTCTACATCTATTCTTATGATATTCTTGGTTCTCTCAGCCTTCGTACTGCCACATCTCTTTTCGAGCTGTTTCATGGCCCTTACAATCTGTTGTTGTCCGTGGCGGGTTTTGATAAAAGCCAGTTCGTTGATGAATCTGTCCGACTGGATACCTATGGGTTCTGTCCACAGATGTGTACTGAATGCAATATCCGTAAACAAATCTCTGAGATATTGTTCCACTCTCATCATATTCATCTCTTGGTCAGTATTGGAGCCAAGCGCTAGAATGATTTTATTCATTACACCTGCTTTCATAATAATACATTTTTATCTACTATTTTTGCAAATATAATAAAAAAGATTAACAATGTAATAACATTTTAGTTTTTTTTAGTAAAAATACAAAAAATAAGGCGAACTGTAAAGTCCGCCTTATCTCATCATTCATATAAAGATTATTTCTTTATCTTGCTTTTTACTTTCTCTACGTATGCATCGATTACAGCTACTGCGGTAATGTTTACGATATCGCGTACAGAGCACTCGAAGTCGGTGAAATGGATAGCCTTGTTGAGTCCCATCTGGATCGGGCCGATGATCTCTGTGTCCGGATCGAGAGCCTGCAACAGTTTATAAGAACCGTTGGCGCTGCTCAGGTTAGGGAATACAAGTGTGTTGACATCAAGACCTTTCAGTCTGGAGAAAGGATACTTGGCATCGCGGAGTTTCTTGTTCATCGCGAAGTTAACCTGCATCTCACCGTCGATAGCCAAATCAGGATATTGCTGCTGCATTTCCTTCACTGCCTCATGTACCTGTACAGGACTTCCTTTCTCGTCGGTACCGAAGTTGGAGTAACTCAACATAGCAATATTCGGTTTGTCGTTGAAGAAACGTACTGTCATCGCGCTCAGTTTTGCTATATCAATGAGCACATCCTTGTCTGGATGACGGTTGATCAGTGTATCGGCGATATAATATGTTCCCTTCTTGGAGTTCAGGATATGCATCGTACCGAAATGGTTGTATTCAGGACGGATACCGATCACTTCCTTGGCCACCTTGATGGTGTTTGAATATTTGGTATACAGTCCGGTGATGAAAGCATCAGCTTCACCGGTCTCTACCATCATCATTCCGAAGTAGTTGCGCTCGAACATCTTATCATTGGCTTCTTCGAATGTGTATCCCTGACGGGCACGCTTGTCGGCCAGAATATGAGCATAACGTTCGCGGCGTTCGGCCTGGTTATCATGGCGGAGATTGACAATCTCGATACCCGACAGACTTAATTCGAGTTCTTTGGCCAACTTCTTGATGCGCTCGTCATTACCTAGCAAGATAGGGTAACATAATCCCTCTGCCTTTGCCTGTACGGCAGCTTTCAGTACTGTAGGGTGGATACCTTCGGCGAAAACCACACGCTGTGGATGGTTGCGCGCCGTATCGTACAGTTTCTGGGTAAGTTTTGTCTCCTGTCCGAGCAGTTCGCGGAGCTGTTTCTTGTAAGCATCCCAGTCTGTAATAATGTTGCGTGCCACACCGCTGTCGATGGCAGCCTTGGCTACAGCAGCAGAAACTTCTGTGATAAGACGTGGGTCTACCGGTTTCGGGATAAAGTATTTAGGACCGAACGTGAGGTTGTTGACATGATAAACATCATTTACGACATCAGGAACGGGCTGCTTGGCAAGGTCGGCGATGGCATGAACGGCGGCCAGTTTCATTTCTTCGTTGATAGCCTTGGCATTTACATCCAGAGCGCCACGGAAGATATATGGGAAACCGATCACATTATTAATCTGGTTAGGATAGTCGGAACGGCCGGTACTCATCAGCACGTCAGGGCGACTGTCCATCGCGTCTTCGTAAGAAATCTCAGGTGTAGGGTTGGCAAGGGCGAACACGATAGGCTGGTCGGCCATACTGCGTACCATGTCCTTGGAAAGGACATTACCTTTAGATAGTCCGACGAAAACATCTGCACCCTTGACAGCTTCTTCGAGTGTGTGGACGTCGCGGCGGTCAGTAGCGAAGAATTTCTTTTGTTCCGTCAGGTTCTCGCGGTCACTGGTGATAACACCTTTGGAGTCGAGCATCAGGATGTTTTCGCGCTTGGCACCGAGAGACATATACAGTTTGGTACACGAGATGGCTGCAGCGCCCGCACCGTTGACAACGATTCTCACCTTTGATATATCCTTGCCGTTCACTTCCAGGGCGTTCTTCAGTCCGGCAGCCGAGATAATGGCTGTGCCGTGCTGGTCGTCGTGCATAACAGGAATATCAAGTGATTTCTTGAGACGTTCCTCTATGTAGAAACATTGCGGAGCCTTGATGTCTTCAAGGTTGATACCACCGAAAGAAGGAGCAATCTTCTCTACAGCTTCACAGAATTTCTCAGGGTCTTTCTCGTCGACCTCGATATCGAACACGTCGATGCCACCATAAATCTTGAAGAGCAATCCTTTACCCTCCATCACAGGTTTTCCGCTCATCGCACCTATATCACCTAGTCCAAGTACGGCAGTACCATTACTGATGACGGCAACAAGGTTACCTTTGTCTGTGTATTTATAAACATCGTTAGGATTCTTCTGGATTTCCAGACACGGAAAAGCAACTCCAGGAGAATATGCCAAACTTAAGTCAGTTTGGGTGTGGTGAGGTTTTGTTGGGATAACCTCAATCTTACCCGGTCTACCTTGTTCATGATATAACAGGGCAGCCTCTTTGGATATTTTTACCATATTGAACTATTATAATATAAGTTTACTTTAAATTTTCCATAAAATCACGTGCAAAGATAACAAAATATAAGTAAAAACATAAATAATTCGACAAAAAATAACTAACTTTGCACTAAATGTTTGTATATGCATAAATTAAGCAACGAATCAGAGTACCGCCAAGCCTTGCGCGAAAAGATATTGGAGGAGGCTACGAGCTGTTTTAATGAGCGGGGTATCAGGGCTGTGAAGATGGACGATATAGCTAGTTGTCTGTCTATATCCAAGCGCACCCTTTATGAGATATTCCGCGATAAAGAGGAACTGGTGCTGGAAACAGCCAAAAAGCGTTTCTGTGACAAAGAGAAAATGATGGATGCTTTTATGCAGACCAATCCTAACGTGATAGAGATTGTTCTTGAAATATACAAGCATCAGGTGGAGGAACTGAGTAATACCAATCCGCTCATGTATTCTGATTTGCATAAATACACGAAAGTTCTGGATTTAATAAGCGAGCATAAGCGTGACAATAATAAGAATGCACTCGCTTTTTTCAATAAAGGTGTAGAAGAGGGGTTCTTCCGTAATGATATAAGGTATGACATCCTCCTGGAACTGGCTGATGTCCAGATGAATTATATTATGTCTACGAAGTTCTACCTGAAGTATCCCTTCATAGACATATATAAGAATCTTTTGCTTGTCACGGTGCGCGGGTTCGCTACCGAAAAGGGTGTAAAGATACTCGAAGAATTCTTCAAAAAACTGGATAAGTAATTTTATATTCTCGTCACTTGTTTTACCCCATTGATGGTACGCAGTTTCTTGATGAGCGTCTCCATCTTGCCCGTGTCCTGCAGTTGAACCACGATGTTGCCGCTGAACAGTCCGTCATGACTGTCGATATTGATGGAACGCAGTGTCAGTGTCTCGTCCTTGCTGATCAGACTGGTGATGTTGTTGACGATCGCAATATCGTCGTTGCCTATCACACGCAGTGTAATACTGTACTGCGAACTGCCTTTGCCGCTCCATCTCGCCTTGATGATACGATAGTCGAAACGACGGCGTAACTCATGGGCGTTCGGACAGTCTTTACGGTGTATCTTGATTCCTCCGCTTACGGTTACGAAACCGAAGATGTCGTCGCCATAAATAGGATGGCAGCATTTGGCCAACTGATAGTCGATGCCTTTCAGGTTGCGGTCTATCACAAGCACGTCCTCGTTCTTCGCCTGTTCTTTCTGCGGACCGTCATAATTGAATTCTTCTGCACTGCGGACCGGGGCCGCGCTGGCAGCCGGGTTCTCTAGATGATTTTTCACTTCCAGATATTTGTCCAGCACCGTGTTCACATCCAATGTCTCATCGGCCAGTTGTTTGTAAAACTCGCTTACTTCCTTGAAACCGAGTTTCTTGATGAGATGCGACATCGTACTTTCGTCATAGTCGATCTTGCGGTTCTTAAACTTGCGTTCCAGCAGTTCTTTGGCCAGTGCCCCTTCTTTGACGGTCGTCTCTTTGAGGGCAAGACGTATCTTGGCCTTGGCGCGTGATGTCTTGACGACATTCAACCAGTCCTGTTTCGGTTTCTGATTGTTGCTGGTCATAATCTCCACCTGATCGCCACTGTGCAGAACTTCTCTGAACGGAACAATCTTGCCGTTGATGCGGGCACCTGTACAACGGTTGCCTACATTGGAGTGGATGTGATAGGCAAAATCCAGAACGGTGGCACCTTTGGGAAACTTGAACAGGTCGCCCTTGGGCGTAAATACGAACACCTCGTCCTCGTAGAGGTCCATCTTAAACTGATCCATTAACTGGAGGTCGTCGTTGGTTTCCAAGGCACTACGTATGTTGTTCAACCATTCATCAAGTCCTGTTTCACCTTTCACCCCTTTATAACGCCAATGGGCGGCAAGACCTCTTTCTGCGATCTCGTCCATGCGTTCGGTACGTATCTGTACCTCCACCCATTTGTTTTCAGGTCCCAACACCGTAATGTGCAGACTCTCATATCCGTTAGACTTAGGAATAGAGAGCCAGTCGCGCAGACGTTTCGGGTTAGGCTGGTACATATCCGTGATGATAGAATAGACGAGCCAGCATTGCATCTTCTCCAGTTTTTCAGGAGAATCCAGAATGATACGTATCGCAAAGAGATCATAGATGCCATTGAATCCGCATTTCTGTTTTTTCATCTTCTGCCAGATGGAATGGATACTCTTGGTACGTCCCTTCATGTGAAATTTGAGTCCGGCATCTTCCAGCTTCTTCTGAATAGGGGCGATGAAACGTTCTATATATTCGTCGCGCGCCTTCTTGGTCGCATTCAGGTTCTCCTTGATCATATAGTAAGCGTCGTGCTCCATATATTTCAGACTCAGGTCTTCCAGTTCGCTCTTCAGTTTGTAAAGACCGAGTTTATGGGCTAGAGGAGCATACAGGAACGCCGCCTCTTCAGACACTTCATATTGAGCGTCCTTGTTTTCGGTGTCCTTGATTTGCCGCATCAGGTTGACACGGTCGGCAATCATAATCAGGATGACACGCATATCTTCGGCAAACGACAGCAGCAGATTACGGAAGTTGTCACTTTCAATGACAGGATTCTTCTCATACAGTTCATTGATACGTGTCAGTCCGTGTATGATATGCGCCACACCTTCACCGAAGGTGCTCGTCACCTCTTTTATATTAGCCTTGCCATTTTTGACAACCTGATAGAGCAGGATGGCGATGACCGCATCGCGTTTCAGACCGATTTCGTCGGTCATGATAACGGCTGTCTGCAAACCAAGAAGAATAGGGTTCAGTCCGAAAACATTTCTCTTTACCTGATTATTCTGTATGGCAAAAACAAGATGATGGCGTAATTTCTGCTCGTCACCGGGTTTGAGTGTGTTACCTATTTTATCCCTCAATTGTTTCAGCAATAAAACTGTCAGAGACCGTTCTTCAGGTGAAAATTCAAATTTATCCTCCATACAACATCATATTTATCTTGCAAAGATACGATTTTCTGTCTATTTAATTGTTTTTTTTGAGAAAAGTAGCTATATTTGTAACGTATTAATTAAAAAATACCACAAATATGTTATTAAAAGAGGATGTAAAACAGATTGCCCAGAAAGGAATTTCTGAAGAGCAGATAGAAACACAGTTGAAACAGTTTAAGACAGGTTTCCCTTTTCTGAAGTTGGAAGCCGCTGCCAGTATCGGTCATGGTATATTAAGTATGGGAGACGCAGACCGAAAACAATACATTGATATATGGAACAATTATAAGGCAGCAGGTCACAAAATCGTGAAGTTCGTACCTGCCAGTGGGGCAGCCAGCAGAATGTTCAAGAATATGTTCGCTTTCCTCGGTGCCGACTATGATGTGCCTACAACGGATTTTGAGAAACAATACTTTGACAATATTGAGAGATTCGCATTCTACAGTGCCCTCAATGAGGTATGCAAGAAGAATGAGGGTAAGGATATCAAAACGCTCATGGCTGCCGGGGAATATAAAAAGGTGGTAGCCAATATGCTTGAAGATAAAGGACTGAACTACGGTCAACTGCCGAAGGGATTGCTCTTGTTCCACCGATATGGCGACACTTCGCGTACGCCGATGGAGGAACATCTGGTAGAAGGTGCCATGTATGCTGCCAGCAACGGTGAGGCAAATGTCCATTTTACGGTGAGTCACGAGCATATCGACCTTTTCAGGAAGAAGGTGACAGAGAAAGCTGACTATTATGCAAAGAAGTTTGGTATCAAATATGATATTTCATTCTCGGAACAGAAACCCAGCACGGATACCTTGGCTGCCAATCCTGATAATACACCTTTCCGTACCGAAGACGGTAAACTGCTGTTCCGTCCGGGTGGGCATGGTGCTCTGATAGAGAACCTCAATGAGATAGATGCTGATGTGGTATTTATCAAGAATATAGATAATGTGGTGCCCGACAGACTGAAACCGGAGACGGTGGAATACAAACAACTGATTGCCGGTGTATTGGTATCATTACAGAATAAGGCTTTCGGGTATTTGAAGACACTTGATACGGGTTCGTATAATCATGATAAACTGGAAGAGATTATCAGATTCGTTCAGCGTGATCTTTGTTGTCGTAAAGATGATATCAAAGAACTCGAGGACGCTGAACTCGTCATTTATCTGAAGAGTAAACTCAACCGACCGATGCGTGTGTGCGGTGTGGTAAAGAATGTCGGTGAACCCGGCGGCGGTCCTTTCCTCACATACAACCAGGATGGAACGGTCAGTCTGCAGATACTTGAGAGCAGTCAGATAGACAAGAACAATCCTGAATATATGAAGATGTTCACCGAAGGTACGCACTTCAATCCTGTAGATCTGGTCTGTGCAGTGAAGGATTATAAAGGTAATGCGTTCGATTTGCCTCGATATGTAGACAAGACGACAGGTTTTATCAGTAGCAAGAGTAAGAACGGCAAGGAATTGCAGGCTCTTGAACTGCCTGGATTGTGGAATGGAGCCATGAGTGACTGGAACACGGTATTCGTAGAAGTATCACTGGAAACATTCAACCCCGTTAAAACTGTCAATGACCTGCTGAGAGAGCAACACCAGTAAGAAGATGTTCAAGGTCGCTTTATTTGATTTGGACGGTGTCGTATTCGACACCGAGCCACAATATACTGAATTCTGGAGAAGTCAGTGTCTTCTTTATCATCCCGACCAACCAGGTCTGGAACAGAGAATCAAGGGACAGACACTTACTCAGATATATGATAAGTATTTCGACGGCAGTCTGGCGTGTGAACGAGAAAAGATCACCCGGCGCCTAGATGAGTTTGAACAGGATATGCACTTCGATTACATAGCAGGATTTGAAGCGTTTATTGCCGATTTGCGACAGCATGGCGTGAAGACGGCTGTGGTGACCAGTTCCAATCAGAAAAAGATGGATACTGTATATCGTAACCATTCCGAATTCAGACAGATGTTCGACGCGATACTTACTGCGGAAGATTTCGATAAAAGCAAACCGGATCCCGACTGTTATCTGAAAGGAGCGCAGAGATTTGGAGCCACACCGGATGAGTGTGTCGTTTTCGAAGACAGTTTTAACGGCCTGAAATCAGGCAGAGCTGCAGAGATGGTTGTCGTAGGGCTTTCCACCACCAATCCTGAAAATGAAATATCAAAATTTTCCGATATCGTAGTCAACGACTATAAATCCTTCAAATATGAAAATATTTGTAATTTAATTACTATGTTTCGTTAAAAAGCAGTAACTTTGCGCCCGAATTTTAAATATATCATACAAAATGAGTGGATATTTAGTAGAGGATACGCGCAAAGTTACTACGCATCGTTTTATAGAGATGAAACAGCGTGGAGAGAAAATCTCTATGCTTACGTCTTATGACTATACCACAGCCGGTATCGTAGATCAGGCTGGTATAGATGGCATATTGATAGGCGATTCTGCATCGAATGTGATGGCTGGAAATGCTACGACACTTCCCATCACGATAGATCAGATGATATATCATGCACGTTCAGTGTCGAGAGCCGTAAAGCGTGCGTTGGTGGTATGTGATATGCCTTTCGGCAGTTATCAGGCCGACAGCATCGATGGCGTGAAAAATGCCATGAGGATGATGAAAGAGAGTGGGTGCGATGCTTTGAAACTGGAAGGCGGCAGAGAAATACTGGATACTATCAAACGTATTCTTGATGCCGGGATACCAGTGATGGGACATCTGGGACTCACACCACAAAGTATTAACAAATTTGGTACTTATGCCGTTCGTGCCAAAGAGGATGCTGAGGCTGAAAAACTGATTTCGGATGCTCAGGCACTTGCCGAGGTAGGATGTTTTGGTATCACACTCGAAAAAGTTCCAGCTAAGTTGGCAGCTTTGGTTTCCAGCGAGATATCTATACCGACCATTGGTATTGGAGCCGGTAACGGTACAGACGGACAAATTCTGGTCGTAGACGACATGTTAGGCAAAAACAATGGATTCTCTCCTAAGTTCCTGCGTAGATATGCTGATCTTTACACTGTTATGACTGATGCCATAGGCAATTATGTGCGTGATGTGAAGAGCAGTGATTTCCCTAACGAAAAAGAGTCATATTAATGAATTCCCAGAACACCCCTGTTCATATCAAACTGTGGCATAAGGATTTTTGGCGCATGGCCTTGGCCAATATGTTTCTCACCATGTCTGTATACATGTTGATACCCATATTGCCCCTATGGATGTTGGGCAAAGGGTTCTCGTCATCACAGGTCGGTTGTGTCATGGGTGCTTTCGGGGTAGGGGTCTTCTTATTCGGTGGTTTCTGTACATATCTGGTACAGAAGTATCGTCGTAATCATATTTGTCTTTGGGCAATATTCGCAATCATCCTGTGCTTGGGATATCTGTATTATGTGCGGGATAGTAGAATCTTGTGCGAACACGGTGCCATGGTGTTTTCGTTTCGTCTCTTGCTTGGTGCCTTCTTCGGTCTGGCACAGATGATATTGGTAAGTACATTGATTATCGACACCAGTGAGTCGTTTCAGCGTACCGAGGCGAACCATTCCGCCACATGGTTCTCACGGTTTGCATTGTCTCTGGGTCCGATGATGGCATTAATATTGTATAAACTGAACGGATTCGGTGTGGTCTTGATCGCGTCGGCTATTTGTGCCGTATTGGCGATGCTGTTTATCAGGATGGTCAATTTCCCTTTTCGTGCACCTGCCGATTCTCTCCATGTGTTCTGTCTTGATCGTTTCTTTCTGCCACAGGGCAAATGGTTGTTTCTCAATTTTACCATGATAACGACTGTCATAGGGTTGTTGTTGTCTATGCATCTTTCTTATGTGTTTTATGGTATGATGATGGTCGGCTTCTTTGTGGCGTTGCTGGCACAGAAGTTTGTGTTTGAGAATGCAGAGTTGAAGAGTGAAATCATTTCGGGTCTGATATTGATAGGAGCGGCGTTGCTTATCATGCTCAACCGTAAACAGATGATAGTGTCATACATATCGCCGGTATTCATAGGTCTGGGTATCGGTATCATTGCTTCTCGTTTTCTTTTGTTTTTCATCAAACTGAGCAAGCATTGTCAGCGTGGAACGAGTCAGAGTACATACATTCTGTCATGGGAGTTCGGCATGGCACTTGGACTGTTTCTCGGTTATTCATTCTTTCAGGACAACGTACATTTATTGTTGTTGACCTCGATCGTAATTATCGTATTGTCCTTGCTATTCTATAATTTCTTTACCCATCAGTGGTATATGGTACATAAAAACAGATAAACAAATCTATTAAAAACATACAAATCATGAAAAGGATATTCTTATTGGCGCTATGTGTTTTTGCGCTGAATAGTGTTTTTGCACAATGTGTTTACACCAAACCATGCAGCGACAGAACATTGGAGAGAACTGCCAAAAAATGGATGAAAAAGGGAGAGTGGCGCAACGGTTTTACGGCTGCTTCGCCTCACAAAACGGTGAATGCCGCTGAGTTTTATACACAATATCAGAAAAATAAGGTCCAATGGGATGCAGCCTTCGGATGGCTTGCCACACACGACTTGCTGAATCTGCCTAAAGGCAATTATCCTATAGAGGGCACCAGTCTTACAGCCAGTATACAGGATGATACCAATGGTCCGTTGGCGAAGCGTCAGAGCGAGAGTCATTATCATCATATCGACTTACAGTATGCTGTGAAGGGGGTAGAAGGATTCGGTATCATCGAGCAGCGTACCAGTAAACCGAATTGTGATTACAAACCGGATGTGATACATTATGATTATGACTTGCAGAAAGCAAAATTCTATAATTCCTGTCCCGGCAGATTCTTCCTGTTCTTCCCCGGAGACTGGCATATAGCAAAGGTGCAGACCGGTAAGAAGGACCAACATATCAGAGTGGTCGTTATCAAGTTGGATTACGTGGATTGATATAGAGATTATCGGTCTTTGGGGTTTCGTATGTCTTAGTGGTTGACTCCGTATCCGAACAGTGCAAAATCGCCTTTCAACGGATCATCGGGGAATACTGTGCGCATCTTTGCAGTCAATCTTTTCGCGACATTCATATTGGCAGTTTTGCTGTTCAATAATCCTAGTCGACAAGCCTCTTGCAACACATGTGTGTCTAGTGGCATTATCAGACTTTGTTTATCTATGAAACCACTCCACAGACCGAGATCTACATCACTGTTGTCTCTCACCATCCAACGGAGAAACATACATATCCTCTTGCATGCCGATGATGTATCTTTGGGTATGACCGAATCAATACCCTTACTATTGAAATAAGACGTAATAGCAACAATGGCAGAGAATCCGTCATTCGCCTTTGATTGTATATAGTTGCCCAAAGTGTCGTATTCATTGACCAAGTCTTTGAGGGCATGCAGGAAATGATTCATCATCTGGTTGGTAAAAAGACGGTAATAGCACTCCGGGCTGACCGGAATATCCATATCGAAGTCTCCGTTCTTGACCCAATTGTAGACATCTCCTCTGGCATCATCCAATATCTTTTGAATCTTAGGGAAAAATTGTTTTCTGTTGCCATAACTCAGGCATGATGCGATGAAAGCCACCGTCTCCTGATTGGCCGGTCCTTCCACCTGATGCATGAAGCGACTGGGATCGTCAGACAGAAAATCGGCCGTCTCATATTTATCAGCATATTGTATCAGTAATTCATTTACGTCTGCCTCCATGTCAACTTGATTGTTTGGTCTGCAAATTTACAATCTTTTTCTGATATATAAACGAAAAAGAGGGAAACTCGTCGGAATTCCCCTCTTATATTATTTCGTTTAAGATTATCTATTGTTTACAGGATAGTCTTAACAGCTTCCAGCATACCCTTTTCCTGAATGAGGTCGAGGTCTTTCTTGACAAGAGCGTTGAGTCCCTTGATATTGTTAAGGTCTTCACCCCAAATAGATGTAGCACCGAGTACACCGTCGGTAATCTTCTGTGTGTCGCCTGTTGCCCAAAGGTTCTTCAGCAAGTCCATGATATCCTGAGCGTCGTTAGGAACAATCTCAGTACCGTCGGCACGTTTACCACCCTTGTAGTAAGTGATGATGGCAGCCAGACCGAATACCAATCCCTGTGGCAGTTCACCCTTACGTTCCAGGTATGTCTTAACACCAGGAAGGTCACGTGTCTGATATTTAGGGAATGAGTTGAGCATGATACTTGTCACCTGATGATCTACGAACGGGTTCATGAAACGTTCCAGCACATCACCGGCAAACTTGTTCAGTTCATCTTTCGGAAGGTTCAATGTCTCCATCAACTCCTCAAATTGTACTTTGTGGATATATTTACCGACTACAGGGTCTTTGCATGCATCGCGTACGATGTTGATACCGCTCAGGAAAGCGACAGGACTCAGTACGGTATGAGGACCATTCAGCAATGTAACCTTTCTCTCATGATAAGGAGCCTCTGAAGGTACGAACAATACATGTAGTCCGGCTTTGTCAGCAGGGAATTCCTTTGCTATTTCTTTCGGAGCCTCGATAACCCAGAGGTGGAAGATCTCAGCCTGTACGACCAAGTTGTCCGCATAACTGATCTTCTGCTGGATATCCTTGATTTCTTTGCGTGGGAATCCCGGTACAATACGGTCTACCAATGTAGCGTATACACCGCAGCAATCCTCAAACCATTTCTTGAAGTCGGCTGGCAATTTCCAGAGTTCGATATATTTCTCAATGCAGTCTTTCAGATGATGACCATTCAGGAATATCAACTCGCATGGGAAGATGATAAGACCCTTTGTCGGATCACCGTTGAATGTCTGGAAACGACGATACAGCAACTGAGTCAGTTTGCCTGGATATGAAGAAGCGGGAGCGTCCTCCAGTTTGCAGGCGGGATCGAATGCGATACCGGCTTCTGTCGTGTTAGATATTACGAAACGGATCTCAGGCTGATCGGCTAGAGCCATGAAAGCGGCATTCTGAGAATATGGGTTCAGTGCACGACTGATAACGTCGATACGTGTAAGACTGTTAACAGGTTTTCCCTCTTCAAGACCTTGCAGATTAACGTGATATAAACAGTCCTGACCATTGAGCCAGTCTACCATTCCTTTTTCTATTGGTTGAACTACAACTACCGAACCGTTGAAATCTGTCTTCTGGTTCATGTTCCAGATAATCCAGTCTATAAACGCACGGAGGAAGTTTCCTTCACCAAATTGAATAACCTTTTCAGGCATAACGCTCTTAGGAGCAGTCCTTTTGTTTAAATCTTTAAGTTTTTCCATTTTTTTTGATATGTTTTTATCAGTACTTTATTTACTGCAAAGATACTAATTTATATTTGTAAGCTGTCCAAAATAAATGGAAAAACAAACGTAAAGGTTTACGCAACCCCTAATTTATAAAGGAAAAGGCGATAAACACATCATGTATCTACCGCCTTTGTATGATTTATAATAATAATTACATTGCGAATGCATTGAATCCGCCGTCAACCACAGCTACTGTACCTGTAACGAATTTTGCTGCGTCGCTCATCAGATAATGTATGGTTCCGCAGAGTTCTTCGGGATCACCCATTCTGCCGAATGGTGTCTGACGTATCACGTCGTTACCGCGTTGTGTATACGAACCGTCAGGGTTTGTGAGTAGGGCACGGTTCTGTTCGGTAATGAAGAAACCGGGAGCGATAGCGTTTACACGGATACCTTCGCCGAACTTCTTTGCTACTTCTGTTCCCATGAAGGCGGTGAAATTGCTGATACCTGCCTTGGCTGCCGCATATCCGCAGACGCGGGTCATAGGACGGAAAGCTGCCATAGACGAGAAATTGATGATAGAGCCTTTGCCTTGCTTAACCATCGGCTTCAGGAATATCTGAGTAGGGATCACCGTACCTGTAAGGTTGAGGTTGAGTACTTTCTGGAATTCTTCCGGTTTCAGATCGAATATATTCTGGTCGGGAGTGATAGTGGCTCCTGCCATATTACCGCCTGCAGCATTGAGAAGTGTGTCTATACGGCCGTATTTGTTGACAATATAGTCGCAATTCTGTTGTACCACTTCCTTGTCCATCACATCTGTCTTTACGAATTCGGCTTCGCCTCCTGCCTTCTTGATATCGTCAACGATGGCATTGCCCACTTCTTCTTTACGACCCAATATGATCACTTTGGCTCCATTGATTGCCAGATATTTTCCGATGCAACGTCCCAGGATACCTGTTCCGCCTGTGATTACGACTACGTAATCCTTGATGTTAAATAAACTGTTCATAATATGTTATTAAATTATTGATTAATACCTAATTCTCTGTCCACTGTTGCCAGTATTCCCTGTACTTGTCCCATAGCGAACATTCTGCCTAAGAACGAGTAACCGGCGTTATATCCGCGTGTTTCGTCGCCCAGCATCGTAGGACCGTGGTCTACGCGCATAGGCAGACTCGGATTCTCTTTCTCGAAGATTCGTGCCAGTTCTATAAGGTCGGCACGTCCGCCGAGATGTGATGCTTCTGTGAAGTCGCCATTGTCGAACACCTTGCATGAACGCATGTGCACGAACCATGAGCGGGATGCATATTTACGTGCCAGTTCCACTACATTGTTGTGAGCGCCTGCACTCAGAGAACCAGCACAGAAGGTGAGGCCGTTGTGAGGGTTGTCCACGGCATGGAGGAACCAGTTGATATCTTCGTCGCATGTTACAATTCTCGGCAGTCCTAATATGGGGAAAGGTGGGTCGTCGGGATGAACGCACATGTTCATGTCAAACTCGTCGCATGTAGGCATGATGGCAGCCAGGAAGTAGCGCATGTTCTCGCGCAACTGGTCTTTGGTGATGCCTTTATATAGATTGAGCAATTCCCTGAACAGTTCTACAGGATGTTCGTCACCTTCCTTTATATTGCCGTTGACGAATCCTTGTGTCTTGACGATAATCGTGTCCACCAGTTTATGGTTGTCCTCAGCAGTCATGGTGGCTTTCAGTTTCTCCACCTCCGCCATTACTCCTGCGGGATAATCCTTTTCTGCGTTTTCACGTTTCAATATACAGCAGTCGAAGTAGGCAAACTGTGCATGACTGAAGTACAGGTTGCTTGTCCCGTTGTCATTGGGATGTTCCAGGTCTGTACGTGCCCAGTCGAGTACCGGCATAAAATTGTAACATATCGTATGGATACCTTCCAAACTCAGATTCTTCAGGCTCACCTTGTATTTTTCTATCAGTTCATCTCTGTCAGCACCTGCATATTTGATGCTTTCGCATACAGGCAGACTTTCCACAACCGACCAGCGCATACCGAAACTTTCGATATATTCCTTCAAGTCACGGATTTTCTCGCGAGTCCATATTTCACCATTCGGTACATCATGCAGAGCAGTAACGATTCCTTCTACACCGATTTGTTTTAGCATCGACAAGGTTATCTTATCATTCTTGCCGAACCATCTCCATGTTTTTTCCATTTTCTATTTTTTAGATTTATTTGTTTCTGTGTTGCAAAGATAGTGGATTTTATCCGATCCGGTATTGCAATTGTGTACAATAATTTGTAATTTAGTCCAAAAAGTAATGTTTTTGATACAAATAATAAAAAAAGAAGGCGGACAATTGTTGTCCGCCTTCTTTTACAATGACCGTATTATTTCAGTTCATATAGTGTTACCTTACTGTTCAGTCCGCTTTCCACCGGTTTCCAGTTGTTGTAGAGCGCCTTTTTGTATGTGATGTTCACAAAATTGATTTCGTTAAACTTTCTCCAGTTTACGCCCTTTCTGTCCAGGTCGGCTATTCTGTTGGCTGGCAGATTGGTTACTTCTATACGCAGTGTGTTGATACCTTTCTTAAATACATTGCCGCAGTGGAGTACAAACGGTACCGACCATGCGCAACCGATAAACTTACCATTGATATACACCCTTGCGCTTTCGCGCACATCGCCCAAGTCGATGGCATAGTCTTCCTGAGCCTCTTCTTTCGACATCTTGATAACGGTAGTATAGATACCTGTACCCATCGTTACCTTAGCACTGTCGTTGTTCAGCGTTTCCCATGTACGCAGTGTGTCAATGGCAAACGAAGCGTCTACGGCAGGATGTTCTTCCGTAAAACTCAAGCTCCATCCGTTGTTTATCACCCTTGGATTGCTCATGACAGTCTTTCTAACGGGTAAATTCAGCGTAATAGGCTCGTTGAATGTCTCCAGTATCATTGATTCACCCGACTTCAGATTCACATTCACTTTGCCGTCATTGCATACAGCCGCATAACGTTCTCCATTGAGTGGGTTGAACCATATCGCATTGCTGAATTTTACAGCCAATGGAATATCAGCGTCCACATCGTCGGGTGTCAGGTTGGATATAAAGTAATGGTATCCCTTGTCATTGCTCCGGCGGATAGATTTCAGTCCGTATCCTGTTTTCATCACTTCGGGCGTAGCCGATTTCGACATAGCTTCTTTGTCATCACATCCATATATAATATGTGCACCCTTGGCTTTCATCTCTTCGATATGAGCTTTCACGTTGTCGGGTAATATCTTTGCCGGAATGAGCAGAGCTTTATATCGGGTACCGGCAGCCGTCTGCAGCATACCATCCACATAATCGGTCGTCAGCAGATACTTGTCACTGATATAGTCGCAGTCGAATCCCAGATTATTGAGCGTCAGTATACTCTTGATAAATTCAGGAGCACGCTCAGCCATCGTTTCGATACTAAACTGCATCAGGTATTCTTTGTTCCTTTCCCTCCACATATCTCTTACAGGGAGGTAGACGAGAAAATCATTGTCTGGTTTTCCCCATTGCAGAAAACTCTGGCAGCGATTGATATATTGCATAAAATACGGAGCGTCTCTCCATATACTATTGGTGGGCGACATATCTATCGATGCATAGAATTTCCATCCCGGCCATGGGTCGTTTTGGGGAGAGTAACAGGTGCCATGGAAGAACATGCGATTGACGCCGGCTGCAAACATGAGGTCCATATCCGGTTTGCATTGCGACAATGAAGTGCGGAAATGTTCCGTAAGCCAAGTGAATGTCTCGCTGCTTGTTATCTGTTTACCGTTGATATGGGCGGCACTGGGGGCATATTTCAACATTGACAGGTCTGAATAGTTAGTACGTGTCTTCACCGAATCGATTCTCAAGCCTTTGATACCCAAGTTGCTCAGACCGAATCCCTCAATTTCAGGAATGTCTACGGCTGAATAGGTGTCAATCAGATTGGCTGGTGAACCGTGGGCCTGGTTGCGTGTTATGACTCCGTGACGATGGGCCCACGCCGTCCATTGTTCCGTGAAATTCTTCAGCAACAGGTCTGAAAGTGTTTCGCGGTAGTCGCTCAGCACCTTATTGCCATCGTCGATATCGCCAAAGAGTTCAGGTAGATGGTTTTCCAGTTTGTAACCCCTGCGGCATTCAAATTCCTTAAGCAGACTCGGAGTCCAGTCGGCCTTGTATACCTCATACGAGTCGTTGAAGAACGTATGAGGGTAGGGCGTACCACTGGTGGCAAAAGCATCTTCGAAGCGTTTCAGATAATGAGCCACCGCTGTACTGTCGAAATGGTCTATCACATATCCTTCACCACCTGGAGCGGCACGCTTCACTTTCTGCCGTGTACGTGAAACATACAGGGCGATGATTCGCCAACTGCCTTTCTTCGGAGCTTTCCATGTCAGTGTGCCGTCTTTTACAAATCCGGTGATGTTGACAGCGGAGTCTCCCTTGTATTTGTTTACATTTACAGGATATGCCATCACCCGTTCCAGTCGGGCAAACGCCCGCTCTTCTTTATCTTTGATGCTGATATCCAAAGAACGGCATTCCTTCTCGTTGACCACCACATCCGTGTAAGCCATCTTGCATGCAGCCTCCTCAATGGGAACAGTCGGACCGCCGAAAGGCCACCCCGTACCGCAGTTCATATCTATCTCAATAGAGTCGCGCAGTCCTTCCTTTTCGATATAGCGCAGCATTTCCATCCATCGTGGAGACAGGAAGGGGATGTTGTTCTTGTCATTTCCCTGTACGCCATACAGCGGAGTAATCTCAAGTGTACCGAGACCATGACTGGCATACTGGTCCATGTTCCATGTCACGTCTTTCTCGTTCAGAGCCGAACCCAACCACCACCAGCGTGCGCCAGGTTTGGTTTGCAATGATTGTGCCGGCCATTGTTGTGCCGATACTGCCGAAACTACAGACAAGGCAGTCATCAATATAAGAATACGTTTATTCATCATTTATTATATATATCAATATTACTTAGTTACCATCAGGTTTCTTCGTGTCATTTATCACAGCTGGATACCATTTGAATGTCTTGAAGTCGTCGGGGTGAGCCGGGTCGTAATCCTTAAAGTCACTTCGCAGGTTCTGTATGATAGGCAGATCTATCTTTTTCATACCCATAACAACCATTTTTGCCACCTCGTAAGCACCGTAAGGATTGAAATGCGTATTGTCTTCCAGAGCAGCAGTCTGTCCAGGGAAAGTGTTTGCAGGATAATGGACAAGTGCCTTTTTACTGTTTTCGAACCCGAGTGTTTCAAAGAATACGCGTGTCATAGCGTGTAAGTCGATTACTGGTACCTTCTCACGTGCAGCCACGGCTTCCATAGCAGCAGGATAGTCCCCGTGAGTCTCCTGTATCTTCGTATTGGTGGCATCGTCGAACCGTCTGCGTTGGGTAGGGGTGACGAATATGATGTTGCCGCCTGCTGCTCTCACCTTGTCGATGAATATCTTCAGGTTTCTGGAGAAGTTGTACCATGCACCGTCTCCGGCGCCATGTTCTTTTTGGTCATTGTGTCCGAATTCACATATCACGTAATCGCCTTGTTTCAGTGTCGACAGAATTTTATCGAGGCGGTTGGATGCGATAAAAGAACCTGCTGTCAGTCCACTTTCAGCATGATTGGCTATGGCGATATTCTCGTTAAACCATCTTGGTATCATTTGTCCCCAACTGGCCCACGGTTCCGTATTCTGGTCCACTACGGTAGAGTTGCCGCATAAGTATATCGTAGGACAAACATCGTCTTTTACGATACTGATGCTTTTGACAGCAGGAGCACTGCCGTTGAATTCGAGCGTCAGTTTATTGTCCCAGTTGAGATATCCTTTTTCGCGTTCCTTGATCTTGACCACTTCTTTGTCATTGATTTGAGGAGAACGTTTGCTGACAATAAATTGGTATGTCTGAAAATTCCCCTTCTTCGTTGTCGCGTTTTCCACGAACAGTCTTCTGCTTTCGGCTCTTACCACTGTTTGTGCCGCTCTCTTTTTTGATCCTAGCACCACCGTCACTTTGTAGTTGCCGTCGGGAACAGCCACCGAAAAGTAAAATGGTTTGATGTTGTTTTTGGCAGGAGCATCCAGTACGTCATATCCATATCCTTTAGCATCATTATACACAGGTTGTGGTTTTGTCATGTCAAAGTCGAACGACTGTGCATTTGCCATCAATGGAAAAATGGCGAGTAAGATTAAAAATTTGATTTTCATTGTTTTAGTGTTATTTAGTTTGTTCTTTTATTCATGATGATAAGGCTCACCTTTTATAATAGTGCAAGCCCTGTAAATCTGTTCCGTAAAAACGAGCCTGACCATCTGGTGTGAGAACGTCATTTTGGACAGTGATATCATCTCACTGGCACGGTCGTATACCGGTTGCGAGAAACCATAAGGACCACCTATTACAAATATCAGTCGTCGTACCGTATTCTGTTTTTTCTGAATCCACTGTGCAAATTCGATACTGCGGTATTCTTTACCATGTTCATCCATCAGCACTACCGTATCCGACGGTTGTAGTTTACCTAAGATCAGTTCACCTTCCTGTTCCTTCTGTTGACTTTCCGAAAGGTTTTTCGTGTTTTTCAGTTCCGGTATTGTAACGATTTCGAAGGGCATATAATGTCCGATACGTTCCGTGTAGTCATTAATACCCGCCACGAAATGCTTGTTGACCGTTTTACCTACCAGCAGCAGAATTGTTTTCATTGTTCGTATTCCTTTTCTCGTTTAGGATTCTTCGGAAACCATCCTTTTCTCACCCTGTCGCGCTGCTCAAACAGTTCTTTGATAGTCCACAGACAGGTCGCCCCCAATACTCCGAGCGCAGATGACAAGATGGCATCTGATACAAATAGGGCAAGGGTGAGCAGTAGGATGCCAGCAACCAAAAATACCCACCAATAGCGTGTACCGGTGTAATATTCAGTCTTGATTACTATCGGGTGGAAAACCCCTATAATCAGAAAAGAGCATATCGCGATGATAATGCCTGTAAGGTGAATCATATTTATAGACTTTGTGAATGCAAAAATACGATTTTAAGTTTAATAATCCAAACAAATGGTCAAACATCCAAGTCTTTTCACAAAAATCAATGCTAAAACAGAGGAATCGCTTCCATCATATAGATAGCGTCGAGACTCCACAAGGCAGCATCGTTGCTAGAAATACCGTCCCATTCGGTGATGGTTTCGGAAACCTGGGGCGGAAGAATGTCGTGTACGTGGAAATCACCGCGCGCCTCATGTTCCACACGTGTCCATAGGTCGCTCCAATCCTCGGAGGCTAATTGCTTGTCGCCGGTCTTGTTTGCGGCATAAGCCATCAGTCGGCGTACGGGGAATTTATTGGAAGAGAGTTTCCAGGCCTGTCGCTTGTAATGTGCGGCATGGTCGAGCCACGCTTTGTTGAACGACGGCACGTCGACCATTTCCATCAGTTCGTTCACAATCTCGAAACCACCCATAATGGTCATCAGATGATTGGTGTTCAGCATAGTCGTATCGCCATCGAACGTGATGATACCCGTTGCCGGATCGTAACCCAATGCCTTGTTGCCCGTGAAGAGACCATGACGTAAGGAACCGATGCTCTTCATTCCTGCCACAATCTTGTCGCGATATTTGGTATTTCCAGTACGTTCCCATTCGGTCATCCAGTTGCCGGCATACGCCAACCAGTCGGGACCGATGCGCAGACGTGCCGGCGCATGACAGGGATACTCGCTGCGTGGTTCGGCCAGACGCATGGGGTCTATCTTGTATAGTTTCTGGTCGGCATCGCGTACAGCCGACATCAGGTTGCCTGTACGTTCGTCGGTGGTGAGATAATAATAGAACCGGTTGAAAGCCGCCTGCGATATACGTGCCTCTTTGGCACCGCAACCCCAGTGACTGACGTTGTGGCGTGAACCTAGACCAGCCATGTCGCCGATGTGGTAGGTATCCACCTCACTATTGTGGCGCGTCATCGCCTCCGCAATATGCAGAATGTCGGCTTTCCCTGTGCGTAGGAACGAATACCAGAGCCAGTCGGGTGTGGCGAGTTCGGTGTTGTCCCATGCAAAACCGCCCACGTCATAGCGCCACTCATGCCGCTCGGCATCGTAGGAGTGCATGATGTCGCCATAGTTCCAGAAACCGTACCAATGGTTTTGAACAATGGCTTTCTCATAGAAAGATATATATTGAGAGAGACGTTTTTCCACTTTTTCGCGGTCGACGTTGGCAGAATCAGGCAACGACCAGATGCCGAAAGCGTGCTTGTCATGCAGATATTCGGGCAGCGGCATCATTTGGGCGTCTTCGTCGAGCATTCCTGCTGTCTGAGCAATAACTTGTTTCCCGGGATATGCCGATTGTGGAACGAGATATAATGTACTGGTGCGGGCGATGCCGTAAGGTGTACTCATGCCTTCTTGTACATCCTCATAACTCGCCAATAGGTTGTGTGCCACCTTATCGTAATGGCGCAGATCCATTGCTTCTGCCTCCGGACTCCACAGCCACACGGTGATGTCGGTCATCGGGGTACGAGCGTTTTCTATTTCAATGGTCGACGGATATGACTGCCAGAAGTCTTTCAGTTGTATGCCGATACCGCCCGATACGTCGCCCACGAAGGCGTAACCACTAGCGTGTCTACCGCTATAAGTGCCTAACCAGGGTGAATCAGCAGTGGCGCGCTTACGTATTGTGAAACCTTCGTCGGATAGTTGTGAGAGTCGGTATCCGTCCCATTGCGCCCAGTTGCTGAGCAGAAAACGTCCGTCCTCACCGAAATATTTAAAATCGGGTATACGTTTGCCCGTCATCTGTTCCTCTTGCAGGTTTTCATTAGATATCTGTTTGTGTTTTTTCGATTCTGGTTTTCCACCCATCACACCGTCTTTCGGTTCGTCGAGGCGCAAATCACGTCTGCCGTCGAGCGGTTGTACGGGTTCGCTCCACACACCACCGTTACCACACGAGAAAGCGATATGACGGTTGTATACTTCCTCGCGCATCGGCACGGAGAAGCGCAATCCGAGTGAATGGATGAAGTCTTCGTCCTGGTTGCCGTCGTAAACGAACGTGTAGACCAACTTGATCTGTTCACTACGGGCATAGAAGTACATGCGCAGGGTGAACGGTAACCAGTCGCGACTGCCGCCGCTGAGCGAGCCTTCCATTTTCACTACGGTACGAACATTTCCAGTCCGTTCCACACTCGTATTACTTATCTTGCTCTTAAATTGCATGAAATGGATGTCAGCATCACCGCCGTCAGGATGATTCTGGGTACTTGCAACGATATGGGCGGCATCGCCCGCCTTCGTGTTCCCGAGATAGAGACTGTCCAATATATCAGTACCCGATTTGGGGATGTATGCCTTGATCTTGCCGGTGGATATGATGATTTGATTTTGAGTGTCAATTATTTTTATATTATCTGTCTTTTCAGATGCCGATTTTGAAATAGACCGGTTTGTTATCCGCAGTTCGTCCGTATTTGCAGGCATTACCGCTGCTATGCCGGCCCATTTTACCGAACCGTCGGCCCAGCGTGCGTTCACCCACTTGTCGGCAGTGATACCGTCGCCTATGGTCAGCTGCGAAACATCTTTTAGTTCTCCTTTGGCGAAAGGAACACCAAAACTGACAGGCTTGTCTATGGGTGGAGTCGCACCTACCCAGTGGAGCGGCACATCGATAGAAGATGATTCATAACAACGGAAATTGGCCATACGTGTGCGCGACTGTGTGGTACGGAATCCGAACCATCCGCTTTTCAACGGTTGCGGATCTGTGTAATCGACTAGCAACTGTCCGTCGATAAAATATTGTACGCGTCCGCGAAAGTTACGCAGACGGATATGATACCAGTGATTGGGCCGCAACAGATGTTCGGCATCAGTGTATTCACGGAGAATCTTCGGACGTTTGCTCGCATCCGTCACACCAGCCTCGTCGCCATCGTAACGACGAAAACGCGTAGTTGTGTTACTGTTGCCGCCGTAGCCCATATAGTACATTTCCAGAGAGTAACAGCGCAGAAACACACCGTTACGCCAAGCCATGCGCGCCCATATATCGGTTGCCTTCGGATCCTTCACCATCCAGAAACAGTTGAGATCGGAGAGTCGGTCGCATGGTTTTCCCTCGTCCATCACACAGGCGTCATATTCTATGGTCATGTCACCTTTCATCTTCTCTTTGCGCCAGAGCGTCAGTCCCTTTGGCGACACCATTTCACATGTGTCCCCGCCAATAAACGTCACCTTATAATCAGGCACTTCCGATTCGATGCGCCAATGTTTGTCAAACAAGCTCTTGTTCAGAGCGTTACCTTTCGCACTGCCCGTCGTGGCTGCTATCGCCAATAATCCCGTAAATAACAGTTTGCTGATCCTCATTGTCCTATAGATAGTTTTTTCGAATGCAAATATATAGAAATTTTTCGATACCATTCTCAAAATTGCATTGTTTTCTTAGTTAGAATCTATTTCATGATAAATGATACATCATCCATTACTACAACTGCCAAAGACAAATAATTGTATGTGAATTGAACAATAAATGAAATGAATTTTATAAAAATGTTCCAAATTCATTTCAATTTGTAATAATCTTAAATGAAAATTTGTTATATTTGTCACAATTAATTTGTAATTTGTACTTTTGCATAATTTTTTACTACGCTACTAAATTTTACCAAATGAAAACTGTTTTTTATTATTTAAATCTAACCATGTTGTTATTAGTCGCATTTGCTGTCTATGTTGACAATGGCATACTTTATAAGTCGGATAAAATGTCAAGCAGTCTGCTCAATTGCATCTGTCAGGACAGCCATGGATATATATGGGTAGGAACCGAGTACGGACTGAATAAGTTTGATGGTTACCATTTCACTAATTATTTTTATGATAAGAATGATACGACATCCATCAGCAACGATATTATTACATTCCTTTTTGTCGACGGCAAGTCTGACCTATGGGTGGGAACAGCCAAGGGATTGGTAAAGTATGATTACCATCATAATAATTTCAAACGATACCAATTACCTAACAATACAGGGGCACACATCGGTGCTATCATTGAAAATTCTGAAGGTGATATCGTCATCGGTACTGCTGGCAGAGGATTGTATAGTGTAAGGAAAGGGACTGACATAGTGGTGAAAGAAGACGAAATAGCCCACAATATAGGTTTCTTCACCCGTTTGTTCGAAGACGACGAACACTATATGTGGCGAGGCAGTCAGAAACAGGAATTTTCAAGATACAGAATAAAAAAACATAAGACAGTAGACCTTCAGGTATTCAAATCAGCCTATGGACCGGTTGCAAAATTCCTGAAATATAACAAACAGTCTTTTCTGATAGTATGTCTGAATGGCATATACAAATACGAGTACTCTACAGGAAAAGTCAGCGATGCCGGTTATGACTTGAAGTCGCTCGGAACTAACAACGCGATTCATAATGCCATGTTCGACCATCGTGGGAACCTTTATTTGTCTACTTCCGACAAAGGTGTGATGAAGATTGCAGCTTCAGACCGCAGGGCGTGTCAGATGGAAAGTGATATCATTAAATTCCGTCTGGATATGGCCGATGTCCACAGCGTTTTTGAGGATAAAGACAATAATTTGTGGATATGCTGTTATAACAAGGGATTGTACCAGATAAATCAGATGAATTCATCGTTCCGCAGTTGGAATTTTACGAATCATAAATATAGTATAGACAATAATGTCCTCTCTATCATAAAAGGTGATTCTGGTGATACTTGGTGTGTGGTCAGTCACAATGGTGTGTACAAGTTTGATAAAAGCGGAAATATCATATCACATCCCGCCTCACCACAAGGCACCAAACTGATATATCGAGATCGTACAGGTAAATATTGGCTTTGCGCCGACAAGGTGTTGTACAGTTACCATCCCGATGACGGCAGTTATAAACCAGAACTTACCCTTGACGGTTGGGGCATCAACAGTATCGTAGACGATGGCAAAGGCACTTTGTATATTTCCAATTACGGCAAAGGACTTTGCGTATTCGATACCAAAACAAAGAATATGCAGAATTTCCTGATGGATATGCAACTCCCTAAAGGTACCGTGTGCAACGATTGGATCATGAGTATGTATATCGACCGGAAAGGGTTGTTGTGGATATCTACATCCGACGGTATATCGTGCATGAACACCAAAGACAATAATTTCCGCGTACTAGGATGGACCGGAGCCATTCGGAATACCCAATGTAATGCGATAGGCGAGCTGTCAGACAAAAATATGATAATAGGCACGTATGATGGTATATATATTTATGATAGAAAAAAGAATCGGGTCATACCATTCCCAGGTTCAGACAAGGTGAATATCAGAAAGATATGCAGTATAGTGGAAGATAAAGACGGCGACATTTGGTTTAGTACGGCAATGGGTATATGGCAATATCAGAAAAAGAACAAAACTTTTGTGAGTCACATCAACGGCAATGGCCTGATATCCCGTGAATATATATTAGGTGCTGCCTTTCATCGTGGAGACGACCTGATAGGCTTCGGTACTAACGACGGAATAACCGTATTCTATCCCAAAGATGTGAAAAGCAATCATCTGAAGATGGGACAGGTCTATCTTACCGGATTTAATCTAGATGGAAAACAGTTAGATTGTTCTCTCGACGAGTTTGTCTTACCTTATGATGAAAACACTTTTTCCATGGATTTTTCTTTGCTCAATTACAAGAATACAGATAATATTATCTTCCAATATAAGATAAACAACAGTGACTGGATATCTACGGAAGAAGGCAACAACCGTATCTTTTTCAACAGACTAAAGCCGGGCAGTTATACTATAAAGGTTAGGGCTGTCAACAACGGCACGTATTCTTCCGGTCTGAAAGTGATAACACTGATTGTGGAAGACCCTTGGTATTTGTCCTCCTTGGCCATCTTATTGTATTGTATTATCTTTACCATCGTTCTATTCTTTGTATCCCTCTATTATAAACGAAAACGTACAGTGGAAATGGAAGATACCAAACTTCGCTTTCTTATCAATGCCACCCACGACATCCGTTCGCCTCTTACATTGATTTTAGGACCGCTGCATAAGTTGAAAACCCGTCTCACAGATGACGACAGCAAAGCCGATATAGAGACAATAGACAGAAATGCCAACCGTCTTCTACTTCTTGTCAGTCAGATATTGGATCAGCGTAAGATCGATAAACATGAGATGCGTCTTCACTGCATGAATACAGACATTGTAAAGTTTATCAATGATATCTGCGGATTATATTTGTATAATGCGAAGAACCGTAACATAACATTCAGATTTCTGCACACAGAGCATGAGTTAAATGCCTGGATAGATAGGATGAATTTCGATAAAGTGATATGCAATCTTTTATCCAACGCCTTCAAGTACACGAATGACGGTGGATGTATAGACATCACCCTTGAGAGAAAGGAAGAATGTTTTGAGATAACCGTAGAAGACGATGGTATCGGATTCAATGAAATCAATCCTGATAAATTGTTTGACATGTTCTATCAAGGACGTAATTCCGCATTGATGCATATAGAAGGTACCGGAATAGGGCTGAACATCACTCGTTCAATAGTTGAAATGCACGGAGGTCGTATTACGGCGCAGAAGCGTACCAATGGTGGAAAAGGTGCCAGGTTCGTTATTAGCATACCGTTGGGCAACAATCATCTGAGTCAGGATGAGATAGAAGCAAACAATGAATTTGAGACTACGAATGTCGTGCGCAAGTCGGATCTGAGTATTAAAATTCTGATTGCCGATGATGATCCGGAGATATCGCAGTATATTAAGAAGGAACTGGGTGGATATTATCGATTCGGTATGGCAAGGAACGGCGAAGCGGCATTAAGTATGTTGTTGGAAGAGAAATACGACCTTATCATCTCTGATATCATGATGCCCGAGATGGACGGTATTACACTTCTGAAAATGGTAAAGACCAATCGAAAGATAAGTGACATCCCAGTGATACTTCTTACCTCCAAGTCGGAAGTCAATAATCGTCTCAACAGTTACAGAAGGGGTGCCGACGCATTTCTGGCAAAGCCGTTTGATATGGAAGAGTTGCATATATTGATAGAGAACCTGATCAGCAATGTGCGCCGCCTTCGTGGAAAGTATCTCAATAACAGTGAAGAGAAAATCGACCATATCGAAGTTAAAGGTTATGATGATATGTTGATGGAACGTATAGTAACATCTATAAATGAGAATATGTCGAACAAGGAATTCAATGTACAGATGTTATGCGAGCAGGTAGGGGTGAGTAGGACGCAGCTACACCGTAAAATGAAAGAAATCACAGGTATATCTACCATAGATTATATTCGAAATGTCCGTATGGAACAGGCGGCGAGATTATTAAAGGAGAACAAATCTAATATTTCCGAGATAGCTTATGCCGTAGGATTCGCCAATCAGGCTCATTTTTCCACCACTTTTAAGAAGCATTTCGGCATGACACCGAAAGATTATGCTGACGCCTGATGTCAATATGCAAAAAAGGTATGTCTCACGACATACCTTTTTTTGTTAACTCTAACTATTTTCAAAAGCACAATAACCAATATTACACTTTTAATATCCTGAAACGCTTTTCATACATAGTATAAATATATACTCTAACCATAACCATTTATATTTTAAATTTACTATTGTTTTCGAGAACCGAAAATATATGCTTCATCATGCTCGCTGATTTTCGCAAATGAGGAATTGGTAGATGCCGCAAAGATGAAATTCTCGAAGTTTAATTTAACGATTTCGATTTGTGGTTTAATATAGTTTTCTTTCATTTCTTATTTTGTATATTATATAATCCATGATTGAATTATGATGCAAAATTATGAACAATTTTAAATATCTGAAAAGAAAAGGCGAATATAATTTATCCATGGAACATTCTCGAAAGCATTTGGGATATATACGTAAAACATGGAAGAGAAAGTGCCTGTTTACGGAAACACACTTTGTATTAATGAAAACTAATGCTTCTATTTCGTAACTTTTTTAATTTGTTCCTATTGCTTTTCTATTTGTAACTCCACTAAAAATAGATGACAATTGTGAATACTACAATCAAAAAATCATTCTAATTTTGCACCGCCTTACATTAAAAGAGTAAGAAGTAAAATTCATACTTATAAAACTAATTTGTTGTATTAGATTTTTAAATTAATAAAAGATGAAAAAGAAAAAAGTTTATGTGACTCCGGTATCCGAAGTAGTACTGTTGGAAACGGAAAGTTGTTTAGCGTCATCTAGACCGACGGATGTCACTACTCCGGCGTGGACATTACAGGATAATGATGAGACTGACGATTGGTCAGGAAGTGGCCAACAAAAAAAAGGTACAGCTGGCGGTGGGGCCAAAAAGTTATGGAATTAAATTAAGTATTGTAATATAAAGGAAAATGAAAACAAAGATTATTATAATTTGCACCATGGTTTTACTGCTATGTTCATGCTCTTCTTCTGATGATACAGAAAACAGTAAAGGAGGACAATCTGAGAATACCATGAGTCTATCAGTATCTACATCTTCTGATGCGGAAACTAGAGTAACTGAGACAGCCAATTCGACCACAGGATTGATTACGACTTGGGAAACCACAGATAAACTGAATGCGTTCCACTTATATAAAGGTGATACGCAGGTAACTTCTAAAACATTCATTAATTCAAATTTGTCAACTTCCAATACAGCTGAATTTGAATGTCAAGGCTCTGGTTTTACAACTGGCAAGAATATACTGATGTATAACATACTGCCTACATCGTCTACATTTTCGCAGACATATAGCAACGGTATTATAACATCAACGTTGTCGGGATTTGGTAGTCAGGATGGTACACTTGCCAATCTCAAAAATTACGATGCGATGTATGGCGTGGCTTCCGTCACCAATGGTGTACCCTCCAATACCACAATGTCACATCTCGTATCAGTCATCCGGTTTGACCTGAAAAATACTGCTTTCTCTGGTACACTTTTAAGTGTCAAGTTTTATTGCGGTTCTGCGAGTACATCTTTATTACCGTCATCTGCTACGATTTCTCAAAATGAAAGCGGTACTATCACATCGTCTTCTTACACGGGGGCAACATCATGGACAGTATCTAATGTCGCGGTCAATAGCGGGGTGGCATCAGTGTATCTTATGACATTCCCATTCAGTAATTTAAGTGGGAAACTGAATATAGTGGCCCGTACAACCAATGGTGATGTGTATTATAAAAACATCACATTGAGCAGTTTGACTTTAACAGCAGGAGTTGTCAGCATACGTCCTGTTACTCTGATAAAATTACAGAATATCACCCATTATTATGAATGGGATGCCTACGAGGAATTTGGAACAGGAACAACAGCCTTCAGTGCTGGCAATTATGGATACAATAATGTAATGGCATATAACGCCACTGATTATCTGGCATCACATTCATGTGCTAAATGTCCTACACAATGGCAGGTTTATGCTTATGAAAATGCAGGAATGTATTGGGAAGATGATGACAATACCACGCTTACCGCTTTCTTGGGTATAGACGGAACCGTTTACCACTCAGGATTATGGATCAAGAAATCTTCGAAGATAACAGGTTTCCCAGACAGAACAAATACATCATTCACGAGAAGCAATGTTGCAGTCAAGAGTATGTCATCATTATCTGGAATCGAAGCATCGGCGATTCGTTCAGGAGGAGATTATTTCTTCCTACCAGCAGCAGGTAAACGTAAAAATCTTAATCTGGCGGAAGAGTGTATGGGACAGTGTTATTACTGGCTAGCTACGCCTTCCAATAATACCAGTGGTAATAACAGTCAAGCAAGAGAGTTGTTTTACGGTGGTGGTGCCGGTGGTTCAGTATCAATTAATTCAACAGGCCGTGACCAGGCAAAAACTAAATGGACAGATCCAACACTACAATAGGTATAAAGATTGTGTTTTAAATCAAGTGGATAATGTAAATTCCGTAAGGGCGTATCGAAGTATGATACGCCCTCTCTTTTTATAAATAATGGTTGTATACTTTACCCCAATTCACCATATTCAATGCTAAAAAAGAAAAATTATTTGGTTCGTAATAGTCTTTTTGGTATAAAATGATTATCTTTGCTTTCACAATTATCAATAACACTATAATTATTATGGAAAATAATTCGGAACTCATTGCCCAGTGCGAGGCTAAAGCGCAGACATGGTTGTCGCCTGCTTTTGATGCAGAGACACAACAACAAGTCAAGTCATTACTAGAAAACAGTGATAAAACAGACCTTATTGAGAGTTTTTATAAAGACCTGGAATTTGGTACAGGAGGTCTTCGTGGTATTATGGGAGCAGGTTCTAACCGTATGAATATCTATACCGTAGGTATGGCTACACAGGGATTTGCCAATTATCTGAAGAAAAACTTCAAAGACCGCAGTCAGATTTCAGTGGTCGTTTGCCACGATTGCCGTAACAACAGCCGTCTCTATGCTGAGACGGTGGCTGATATCTTCTCGGCTAATAATATTAAGGTGTATCTGTTTGACGATATGCGTCCTACACCTGAGTGTTCTTTTGCTATCCGTCATCTCGGATGTCAGAGCGGTGTTAATATTACGGCCAGCCATAATCCGAAAGAATACAATGGATACAAGGCATATTGGGAAGACGGTGCACAGGTGCTCGCCCCTCATGATACCGGTATTATTGACGAGGTGAACAAGGTCAAGGTGGAAGATGTAAAATTCAAAGGAAACAAGGCGCTCATCCAGATTATCGGTGAGGATATCGACAAGATATATCTGGATAAGGTACATGCCATTTCTATCGATCCAGAAGCCATCAAACGTCAGAAAGACCTGAAGATTGTTTATACACCGCTTCACGGCACAGGTATGATGCTCATACCGCGCAGTCTGAAAGAGTGGGGATTCGAGAATGTACATTGCGTGAAGGAACAGATGGTGAAGGATGGTAATTTCTCTACCGTCAAGAGTCCTAACCCCGAGAACGGAGAAGCTCTTACTTTGGCTCTGCGTGATGCCAAAGAATTGGACGCCGACATCGTAATGGCTTCTGACCCTGATGCCGACCGTGTAGGTATGGCCTGCAAGAACGACAAGGGCGAATGGATTCTGATCAACGGCAACCAGACCTGTCTTATTTTCCTGTATTATATTATCACCAACCGTATCAATACCGGTAAGATGAAACCGAACGATTTTATCGTTAAGACCATCGTTACCACCGAGGTGATCCGTAAGATTGCCGAGAAGCAGAAAATAGAGATGCGCGACTGTTATACAGGTTTCAAGTGGATTGCCCGCGAGATATTCCTTTCAGAAGGCAAACAGCAGTATATCGGTGGTGGAGAGGAAAGTTATGGTTTCCTGGCCGAAGACTTCGTACGTGACAAGGATGCCGTATCGGCATGCTCTCTGCTGGCTGAAATTTGTGCTTGGGCGAAAGATAACGGCAAGACACTCTACGACGTATTGATGGAAATCTATCTTGAATATGGATTTTCCAAGGAGTTTACGGTGAATGTCGTTAAACCGGGTAAGACGGGTGCCGACGAAATCAAACAGATGATGAGCGATTTCCGTCAGAATCCTCCCAAAGAACTGGGTGGCAGCAAAATTGTTGTATGGAAAGATTATCAGACACTCGAACAGAAGGATGCCAACGGTAACGTCAGTCCTTTGGATATGCCTACCACAAGCAATGTACTGCAGTGGTTCTGCGACGACGATACCAAGGTCAGCGTACGTCCTTCAGGTACGGAACCTAAGATTAAGTTCTATATCGAGACCAAAGGTCAGATGAAGTGTTCCGGATGCTATGAGCGTTGCACCAAAGAAGCAGAAGATAAAATAGCTGCTATCAAGAAATCATTGAATCTGTAAAAAGATACACTATCATAAATCCGCTTGCTGGTTAGCAGTAAGCGGATTTTTTTGTCTCTTCACCTTCTGTTATTTCAGCGAAGACAGATATTTTTCCAGTCTGTCCATTCCCTCGCTCAGGTTTTCAATCGAGTTGGCGTAAGACAGTCGCAGAAAACCTTCACCCTGTGAACCGAAGTCGATACCCGGGGTTACACCCACATGGGCCTTTTCCAGTATGTCGTAAGCAAAGTGGTAGCAGTCTGTCGTATACCTTCTGGCATCCACCATAATATAAAAGGCACCCATCGGTTCTACAACAGGAGGTAGACCTATTTCATGTAGACGTTTCATCAGAAACATACGTCTTTCGTTATATGTATTGCGCATGGCATCCACCTCTTTGTCAGCCTCTTCGCTCTGGAGCACGCTCAGTCCCATCTCCTGTGAGACACTCGGTGCACAGATGGCAAAGTTCTGTTGCATGATCTCAAGTGCTTTCATATATTTCACGGGCGCGATAAGATATCCCAAACGAAGTCCGGTCATTGCGAAACGCTTCGAAAAACCGTTGAGCACAAATGCATTGTCTGTATATTCCAAAATCGAATGCGCTTTCTTACCGTATACCAGTCCGTGGTAAATCTCATCACTGATAATCGGTATATCCAGTGCGGCAAGTTGTCGCATGAAGTCTTCGTTCATCACCGCCCCCGTAGGATTCATAGGCGAGTTGACGAAGATAGCTTGGGTACGTGGGGTGATACACCTCTTTATATCCTCTATATTATATCCGAAACCATTTTCAGGATGTAGCATCACGTTCACGGGTGTAGCCCCTGCGGCGAGAATGAAATTCTTGTAACACGAATATCCCGGGTTTGAGATGATAACCTCCGATGTTCGATCGAAAAGCATCAGACAGAGCATCAGTATCGCGGGCGATGAACCGCAGGTCACCACGATACGGTCGGATGAGATATCTACATTATATTCCCGACGGTATAGGTCGGCGATAGCCTCCCGAAGTTCAGGCATTCCCAGTGCGTGTGTATAGTGTGTATGATTGTTGTTTAAAGCCTGTTCGGCAACTTTCAAAGCTACCTGTGGCACGTTGAAGTCGGGTTCGCCCACTTCCATGTGTACCACGTTGATACCTCGCGCCTCCATTTCCTGGGCTTTCTGCAGGATATCCATCACGATGAACGAAGTCATCTTGTCAATCTGTGAATTCATACTGCAAAGGTACGAAAAATTGATAAATTCATTCTCAATATTTGGATAAATGTGATATATTGTCTACCTTTGTGCCACATGCTGACATTATAAATCATAAAATTTAAAAATAATATAATATGCCAACAGTAGACGACAAGAAGATTATCTTCTCAATGGTGGGGGTATCCAAAATTATCCCGCAGAACCAAAAACAGATTCTGAAGAACATATACCTATCGTTCTTCTATGGTGCAAAAATAGGTATCATCGGTCTTAACGGTGCAGGTAAGTCCACACTGATGAAGATTATCGCCGGACTCGAACAACCTACACAGGGTGAGGTAGTATGGAGTCCTGGTTATACGGTGGGTTATCTGCCGCAGGATCCGCCTCTCGATGAATCGAAGACAGTGAAGGAAAATGTGCAGGAAGGTGTGCAGAAAGTATATGATGCTCTGGCTGAATATGACGATATCAATAAAAAATTCGGTGAAGAGGAGTATTACAGCGATCAGGATAAAATGGACCGCCTGATGCAGCGTCAGGCTGAACTGCAGGATATCATCGATGCTACTGATGCATGGAACATCGATTCTAAGTTGGACAGGGCCATGGATGCCTTGCGCTGTCCCAAGGGTGACTTGCCTGTAACCAATCTTTCCGGAGGTGAGCGCCGTCGCGTGGCCCTCTGTCGACTGCTTTTGCAGAAGCCCGATGTACTATTACTCGATGAACCAACCAACCATCTGGATGCCGAAAGTATCGACTGGCTCGAACAGCATCTTCAGCAATATGAAGGGACGGTGATTGCCGTTACCCACGACCGTTATTTCCTGGATGATGTGAGCGAATGGATTCTCGAACTCGATCGTGGCGAGGGTATTCCATGGAAAGGCAATTATTCTTCATGGCTCGACCAGAAGACGACACGTATGGCTCAAGAGGAAAAGACGGCTTCTAAGCGCCGTAAAACACTAGAGCGCGAACTCGACTGGGTGCGTATGGCTCCTAAGGCTCGTCAGGCGAAGGGTAAGGCCCGTCTCAACTCTTATGAACAGATGCTCAACGAGGAACAAAAGGAACGAGAAGAAAAACTTGAAATATTTATCCCTAATGGTCCACGACTGGGCAACAAGGTGATAGAGGCGCAGCATGTGCAGAAGGCTTTTGGCGAGAAGGTGCTTTTCAGTGACCTCAATTTTGTGTTGCCGCCCAACGGTATTGTGGGAGTCATTGGACCGAACGGTGCCGGTAAGACGACTTTGTTTCGACTGATTATGGGGCTCGAAAAAGTCGACGGAGGAAAGTTTGAAGTGGGCGAGACCGTAAAACTGGCTTATGTGGATCAGCAACATAAGGAGATTGACCCGCAGAAGACGGTATACGATGTGGTGTCTCAGGGTAATGAGACGATTCGTATGGGTGGCCGTGATGTCAACTCTCGTGCTTATTTGTCGCGTTTCAATTTTACGGGTACCGACCAGAGTAAACTGTGTGGTGTCCTGTCGGGTGGTGAGCGCAACCGTCTTCAATTGGCGATGGCTCTCAAGCAGGAAGGTAATGTATTATTGCTCGACGAACCCACCAATGATATTGATGTCAACACGTTGCGGGCGCTTGAGGAAGGTCTCGAGTCTTTTGCTGGTTGTGCAGTGGTAATTAGTCACGATCGATGGTTCCTCGACAGAATCTGTACCCATATCCTTGCTTTCGAGGGCAATGGAGAAGTGGTATATTTTGAGGGCGACTATTCCGAATATGAGATCAACAAAGCCCGTCGACTTGGTAATGAGGAAATCAAGAAAGGACGTTATCGTAAGTTGATGGAGGAATAAATGAGTTCATTCTTCTCTTCACCGAGGGGGTTCTCCTTCTCTTCACCGAAGAGAAGAAGCAAGAGAAAGTAGCGACGTCCT
>OBMA010000010.1_pt1 | contig 63712 bp, 52 predicted proteins | sample 1539141 | NCBI WGS metagenome assembly OBMA01 (sample SAMEA3991484, study PRJEB22521) | metagenome | biome: anthropogenic terrestrial biome; feature: sewage plant; material: raw primary sludge | place: Sweden | collected 2012-09-26
TTTTATGGTTGGCGTATTTTCTTTAACTTTGTATTATAAGTTATATTAAACATGAATAAGATTTCATCTATATTGTTGCTGCTAACGCTGCTAATAATATCGGCATGTTCCTCAACAACCAAAGAAGTTTGTAGCTCATTAAAATTCAATAAGATTGTGATAGATACCACATATCACATGATGAATAAAACAAATAATCCAGCAATTAAAATCAAGTTGGATATAGAATTTCCTTCTGCATTTACCAACAAAAGCGATTTGCAAAAAATACAAAACGTTATATTGTCGTCAATAACAGGAGACGTTAAAACGACAGAAGAAAAAGAAAACTTGCATAAATTCGTTGAGAAATGGATTAATGATTATAAGGCCAATGAAAGTGATTATACTAAAATGGTAGATACAATGAGGTCCGAAGAGACAGCCCCTATGGCTTTTAATTGGGAATATCAAACGTCTGGAAAATCTATTTATTGCCAAAATGGTATATTATGTTATGAAATACAAAATTATTCATATACAGGAGGAGCTCACGGCTCCACTATAACAAAATATATGAATCTTGACCTGTCAAGAGAAAAAGTATTACAGCTTAGTGATATATTTACAGAAGACTACAATTCGCAATTAACACCAATTATTATTGACAATTTGGAAAAAAACAACAAAGTGGAATCCAAAGAAGATCTTGAAAATATTGGTTTTTTTGATACAGAAGAAATTCATCCGATTGACAATTTCATTATTGGAGATAAGGGACTCACATTTGTGTATGATCAAGGTTCTATTGCGGCTTATGCGCTTGGTGCCATAAAAGTCTTCATACCTTATGAAGATTTGAAATTTGCACTTCGCCCTAATTCCTCAATATCAGAAATGCTTCAGTAACAAATACGAACTTTTATGGAGAGTATCCTAAAATATTTCACGAATCTGACAGAAAATCAGAAATGTCAATTTTCAAAACTCGATGCCTTATATAAAGATTGGAATAATAAGATAAATGTGATTTCACGCAAGGATATAGAGAATCTGTATGAACATCATATTTTACATTCTTTGACTGTCAGCAAGGTGCTTAAATTCACACCTGGAACTGAAGTTATGGACATCGGTACGGGTGGCGGATTTCCTGGTATTCCGTTGGCTATACTTTTCCCTGAATCCAGATTTATATTAGTAGATTCTATAGGTAAAAAAATCAAAGTTGCGACAGAGGTTGCACAATCAATTGGTTTAAAAAACATTTCACTATATCAGAATAGAATCGAAAACATGACAAATAAGGTTGATTTTGTAGTCAGCAGGGCGGTTATGCCATTAGAAAACATTATAAAATTGACATCAAAAAACATTAGAACCAAGAATCAACATAATGCCTTACCCAATGGTTGGATTTGTCTCAAAGGAGGTGAATTAGATCGAGAAATAGAAAAATACAAGTCGATAGCTTCAGTATTTGAGGTATCAGACTTTTTTGAAGAAGAATATTTTCAAACGAAAAAAGTTGTTTATCTGCCATATACAGGGAAATAAGACATGAAAAACGACATAAATGAGGATTATGACATATATGTAGCTCGCCGAAAGCAATTAGTGGCAGAGTTAAAAGAAATGAAAATAACGAATCCTGAGGTTCTTAATGCAATAGAAAACACCCCCCGACATTTATTTATCGACCAGTCATTGTTGGCTTTTGCTTATGAAAACAAAGCTTATCAAATAGGTTGTGGTCAAACTATATCACAGCCATATACTGTTGCATTGCAAACTCAATTGTTAGAGCCCAGAGCTGGAGAGAAAGTTCTAGAAATAGGTACCGGTTCTGGTTATCAGAGTGCAATATTGGCAGAAATGGGAATGAACTTATTCAGTGTAGAACGACAATACACATTATATTCTATAGCGAAAACAAGATTGAACGATTTGGGGTATAATAATGTGCATTGTTATTTTTCTGATGGATTTACGGGATTACCGGAGATTGCACCTTTTGACAAAATCATTGTAACAGCAGGAAGTGCCTCTTTGCCTCAGGCTCTTATGCACCAATTAAAAATTGGTGGAATTATGGTTATACCTATGGGACAACAGCAAAATATGTATATATATAAAATAAAACGGATATCGATGGCTGATTTTCGAAGTGAAAAGATAGAAAATTGTGCCTTCGTTCCTATGATAAGTGGGGTAGAATCCCAACCTCTATAAAACATATGAAAATTAAGGCTTTCGTATTTAACCCATTCCAAGAACATTGTTTTGTTTTGTCTAATAAAACAGAATGTATTATCATCGACCCTGGTTGTTGCAATAATAAAGAGCGCAGCTCATTGTCTGACTATATAAAGGAAGAAAATCTCAATATAAAATACCTTCTTAATACACATTTGCATATAGACCATATAATGGGTAATAGGTTTATTCAATCAGAATTTGGCATTGGGGCATCTGCTAACGAAAAAGATGAATTTTTGCTTGAAAATATGTACCAATATGCTTGTTCGTTGGGATTAATGGGAAATGCCTTCACCGAACCTCTTTTTTATAAGCAAATAGAGGCGTTTCCTCTGCAAAACTTATTATGTGAGGGTGATATTATAAAAATTGATGGTATTCAATTAGACGTGATTGAAATACCAGGACACACCCCTGGTCATTTAGCTTTTTATAATAAACAGGATGACTGCATATTCTCTGGTGATGCTATATTCAGGGGAAGCATCGGCCGTACCGATTTAGCAGGGAAAGATGAGAATGAGATGTATAATTTATTAATAACCAGCATAAAAACAAAAATATTATCATTACCAGATACCACGACCATTTTTACAGGTCATGGTCCAACGACAACGGTTGGACAGGAAAAAAGAAATAATCCCTACTTATCATAAAAAAGGTGGCTTTGGGCCACCTTAAAAAAGTCGGAATGAGGCGACTCGAACGCCCGACCCCTACGTCCCGAACGTAGTGCGCTACCAACTGCGCTACATTCCGATTGCGCTGCAAAGATACTATAAAATAAATAAATTGTTTCTACATTATTTTGTTAATTGAATCAAAGCTCCTGTGGATGTATCAAATTCAGCTTTTTTATCTCCCTTCTCAAAAAATTTGACTGGTAACGAATTGAGAGAGCCCAACTGAGCCACATTCAGGTTGGCAGAATATAAAATATCAGAACCCATCTTAATCAATACTGATACATAAGCAGGTTGGCGGTAAATGAATCCAGTAGGGACTGATTCATTGACAGAAGAAGCCATACTACGGGTTCGGTGTATAGAAATAGTTATTGGTGTACCATCCTTTTGGAAACCAGATTCCGAATTAAATCTACATAATTCAAAGTCATTTACCTCTTTATCTGGAGTATACGAAATATTTTTTTGCTCCTCTGTAGATATTTTATCACCATTGAACAAACTATAAAGAGACTTTTCTTGTTTTTCTATTTCAGACAAATATGTTTGCACAGCCTTTCCATCCAACGCATCCTCTTCTTGCAACAACATACTCATACGCTCATTTTGGAGTTTGGACAAACTTTCATACGCATCAGCAGGAGTTTTAGCTGACAATAACGTCGGTTTGGACGATTCTGATGTTTTTGGTGTAACCGAATCTGATATTTTGTCTTTATTAGGATTAGAATCTACTATGGTTTGCTTAATAACATCGAGATTGACCCCTCTTAAAATTCCATCAGGAGTTAATGATAAAAGGCAAGCCACAGACGATACAGGTGCATAAACATTATATATCTGAGTATTATCGGGTATCGCATCCACGTTTACTTCTGTTTTATCAATGCTCCATTCGTCTTTATCAGCCTTTATATCAGCTTCTTTTCCGAAATATTTACTTGTACTGTCCGCAAATTTCCCTGCCTTATAGATATCGTGCTTAATTACGAATCTAATTTGTAGCACATTTTTAGGAAGAGAATAAGAAATAGAACTGATAGTGCTGTTCTTATCCTTCTTCGCATTCACAACTTGTGTTTGTGCCTTTATCGATAAGGAAAATAAAATTATAGATACAGTAAAAATTATTTTTCTCATATATTTATACCTTTATTAGAAATAACTATTGATTCCTTCATTTGTTATCTTTATTCTTGATTTTATTAAAAGCAGCACCTATATTGTTAATCAAGTCAGAAGCAATCAATGATTCTTCTTCTATTGATTCTGTTGCAATATCACCAGCCAACCCATGTAAATATACACCAAGAATTGCAGCAACATCAGAAGGGTAGTGTTGTGCCAATAACGAGAGAATAATGCCCGTCAGAACATCCCCACATCCTGCTGTTGCCATTCCGTTATTACCGGTTGGATTAAAATGAACCGTTCCATCTGGTAATGAAACACTAGAGTATGCCCCTTTCAGTACTATCACAATATTCTGCTCACGTGACAAACGCCGTTGTTTTTCTATGCGCTCATAATTGTTAGAGGAAGCACCCATAAGTCGATCAAATTCTATAGGGTGAGGTGTTAAAATGGATTGTGGCGGTATCGATCCTAGTAGCTCGCGATGATTAGATATGATATTTAAGGCATCCGCATCAATAACCATTGGTACACCTTTTGACATTTCCAATAATTCATTGAATGCTTTATATGAATCTGGTTCTTGACCCAATCCGGGACCAATTCCGATAGCAGAATAACGTTCTACGTTAGGGTTGTGACTATACCATTGATTATTATTATCCACATCAACAATAGCTTCGGGTATTGCCACTTGAATTATCTCATATAATTTAGAAGGAATATGAACAGTAAGTAAACCACACCCAGAACGCAAGCAAGCCTTAGACGCCAAAATGGCCGCACCTGCCATTCCATATTTTCCTGCTATAAGTAAAGCTCGTCCAAAAGTTCCTTTATTTGAAAATTTTGGACGATATTTTATATTCAAATCTTCTATTTGCGTCAAATAATACGGAGTAAGAGTAGAAGACAATGCAATAGGATGTAAATGTATGTCGATAATTGTCAACGAACCTACATAAGCAGCATTTTCAGGAAAAAAGAAAGATAATTTGGGCTGCTGAAATGTAAAGGTACGTGCAGCCTTAATTATATAATCGCTTTTGTTATTACTATTATCCTCACCCAACAATCCAGAAGGAATATCTATGGAAAATACATGGGCTCCAGATTGATTGATTTGTAATACAAATTGCCTCCAAATATCATCTAAAGGCCGAGACAAACCTGACCCAAACAACCCATCAATAATCAAATCAGCAGCAGATAAATGCAGATCCGAATAATCTGTAATAATATGCAACAAAAATCCGCTTTGTTCCAGATTTATTTTTGCTTGTGCGCAATCTACGGACAATTTGTTTTTTAAATCAACTAAATATACATCCATTGATTTGCACAATAAACCTATATATTTAGCTAAAACCAAGGCATCTCCACCATTATTACCAGATCCAGCTAAAACCACTATATGCTGCTCTTTTTTCAGATATGGCAATATAGCGTCAAACAGACATCTAGCAGCCCTCTCCATTAATCCGAAAGATTTAATGGGCTCATGCGCTATAGTATAGGCATCAATTTCTTTTGTTTGTGATGTCTTGAATATTTTCATTATTCATCCAAATCAATCAGCGATTCGCCCTCATCTTCATCATCAATGGTATCTGTTACAACCACTTTTGGTCGTGGTAGCCAGCCAGAAGCTCTACCAGTCACTTGAACATTGAAACGGGATAAACCTTCGTACTCCTCAGCATTTATAGCTCCCGACGATAACATTTTTCTTCCTACTAATTTATAGTAAAAATCCATATAATGTTTCAGCTGATGATTAGAATCGAATCTATTCATAAACTTTTTAGGACTTGGTATAATGGTGGCCAAATAGATTGCCTCGGAAGGTGTTATTTGATCAGCATGTTTATTAAAATAGAACTGAGCGGCTTCTTCTGCGCCATACACATTGGGGCCCCATTCTATCACATTAAGATAGATTTCAAACATTCTGTTTTTGGATACAAGATGCTCATTCTCTATCAACCACACAATCATTATCTCTTCAAGTTTTCTCATTAAGTTCTTATTCTTGTTCAAGAATACATTCTTAACCAGTTGCATTGAAATGGTACTTCCCCCTCTGGCGAACCTATGCTCCTTTAAATCCTGTACCAAAGAATAGCGAAATGCGCCATCGTAAAATCCATGATGCGTATAGAATCGACCATCCTCGGAAAAAAGGACAGCAGCCCGCAAATATGGGGATATTTGGTTTAATGGACGAAAATTTTCCCAATCCGGGCCAACAAAAAATGTACGGACCAATTTCCCTTTGTCGTAAGCATTATATAGAAATTGCTGATTTATAGTACGGAAATCTGTTTTTCCAAAAGAAAGTATTCTGAAATTTGGATGTTTATTCAGCGAAGATTGTATTTGCAGTTTGTCGATATGAGCAGTGTCTAACTGGAAAAAAAAGTGATAATCCAAATCACCAATAGTCTTGATACTATCCAGGTTCATGAAAAGTCCATTGGGAATAGATGAAAACAAATCGTCAGAAGGAAAAGTTTCTTTATTCACCGAAACCGTCAATTTCAAAGAAGGCTTCAAATCAAGTTTTACGTAAGGATGGAAACTCAATTTATTGAAATAGGCTGTAGATGTACTATCAAGTTCAACGTAATTATCACGAACATTAAGAACATAATCAATTGAGCCATTTCCAAAATTCAAATCTCTATCAGATAATCTCGCATGTTGAACATGCAAATTTGACAATGCAAAACTACCACCTAGTTGTATATGGTCTGAACCTTCATCTAAAGTTTTGAAGGAAAATCTCAAGGTATCGCAATTTATATTTGCATGGTATTTATAATCAACAAACGGAAAATGCACCGGGACATGAGCATCAGCGTAAACCTTACACTCCAGACTACGGTCTCCATTACTGAAATTGCCCGCAACCTTGAAATTTTGCATTTTACTACCTTTGCAATTTAAATACACATCAGATTCAAATTCATTGTTATCGACAACAAAATCAGGAAGATACAAACTGGCATAAAAGTTATTCTTTATGGCATTTATTCTCACATCCTGCAAATTCAAATCTTCCGGAACAAGGTCAAACACCTTGGTCAGCATATCCGAAAATTTCTCATAAATTGACTTCTGATCCTTGGTGTCGTCATCCTGAGACTTATCGTCAGAACGAAATAAAAATTCAAAGTTGCGATGATGATTCCGCTCTATGGCATTAATGAGGATATGTTTGACATCCAACTCATTTAAGACCACATCTCCCCTCATCATTCCCCAAATTCCCAATTTACAATGTACGTTTCCCATATACAGGAAAGCAGTATCTCCTGGCTGTTGTATTTTAAAATCAGAAACGTACAAATCGTCCAACCCGTCAAGACGCATCTTGCTAAATGTAATATTGACGTGCCTAGACTTCTCAATTTTGGTCAGTTTTACCTTGGCTATCCGTTCCAAAATATGATTGCGTTGCCAATACAACACACCACCCATTGCTATCAAAACACAAAGGGCTATGGAAATTGACCATATTATTTTTTTACTATTAAACTTCATCTTTGAAAAAATAATCTTCTTCTATTCCGAACAAATCGCAAATTTACAAAAATTAGACGAAGTGGCGTCTTTGTTATTTTGTTTTATATCAAAGAAGTTCTTTTTTTATTCTACTATTCATTTACTTTTCCATAATTGCTACTCAATTTAGCGCCGATATAATAATGTAACAATATCTCTTTATATCCATATCCGATATGTGCCATAACTGCGGCGCCTATTTGACATAGACCAACCCCATGGCCCCATCCCGCACCATAAAGGATGAATTTGGAAGGAATCAAACTGCCTCTCGGTACAACTTTATCAACATAAAAAGCGGAGCTATACAAATGAGTCTTAGATAAAGTTCGACGTATTTCAAGTTCTTTACCTATCACCAGAGTTCTTTTGCTGCCCACAATTTTAAGCAGAACCAAACGACCAGAAACACCTCTTTCAATAGGTAACAAATCCAATATATCCCCAAAAACCAAATGTGTCTTTTCTTCTATCAACTGTTTAAGTTCCATTTGTGAATATTCTGTTTTCCAACGATAAAAATCATGAGTAGTTTGATCATAATTATTGAGAATTTCACTTAGCACCTGTGTATCATGAGTGTTGCAAAATGAATTTTCATCAGTTGATTTTATCCAAGCAATCGCATTTTTTTCTTGCGATAAATCACCATAAACTTTTGATTCCGATACGGCATCGACAACACGCGCCAAATAGGGATGTGGGGTGTTATCCCAACAATTTTCATACAATTCAGTGACACCGCCACATGATTTAGAAAATCGGGCATCACAAATTTCGCCTTTATATGTCAACACTTCTCCTGAAGTCTGTCGAATCGCCTCTGCCACTGTTGAAGTGGTCTCTCTGGTTACTCCCTGATAACGTTGACAGTGATCATCAGCACACACGTCAAAATTAACGTGATCATCATGGTCGTACCACTTGACCAATTTTCCTTCTTCTTTATGCTCAAATTCCGTCTGTGAGGTCTTTTTAGGTTTTGAAATTTGAGAAATCAACCAACTCCGTGATATCACAGCATGTGCTTTTAACAATTCAAGAGATGACGTTGCACTCATCTCCGACGAGATAACGCTTTTTAGATAATTCTCCACAGGAATTGTGTTGATTGCCGTTATGGTAGAATTTTCAGTGATAAAACTAATTTCTCCTTCGAAACGTTGTGTTTCTGTCTGTTGCCAATGAAAATTCTTACCAATAACCACTTCCTTTAAATCAAAAGTATTCGTTATTATCTCAGATATAAAGTCAAGTCTATCAAATGAATTATTATCAAATATAATTTTATCACTCTCCATCTTGACCTCTTGCAAGCCCTTATACGACTTGTGATTTTGCCTTAATTCATAAAAGTCATTCAATACAAAATGAATTATACGGGAAGACATTATTCCAACATGGATTTTTGGAGATTTATTATTTGTCATATTTTTTACTGTTATTAGCACGATATCTAGTCAAAAGACTGGATATATCGAGACAAAGTTATTAAAAGAAACAGAAGTTTTCTTTAACATAGAACAAAAATATATCATTATCCATAATCAAATACCAAACAGCTTTTGGGTCTTTGTTTATTAAGCACTCAAATATTTTGATAACTTTGCACAAACATTTACAAAATGAAAAAACATTTTATCATATCTCTTATAATGGCATTTATTCTTATGTCATGCGGTTTTGCCAATAGCGACAAACATAAAATGATGGAAGCCAAAGAAGTGATAAATATGATAAATAAAGGTCAACCTGTTCAGATAAGTGACAAAATCATAACTGGAGATTTGGATTTCACCCAAATTAAAGACAAATCTGTCGGTACCGACATTTCTTTAGTGCACAACATTTCTCAAAATGTTGTTTTTGTGAAATGCGTATTTATGGGTAAGGTAATAGCCAACAGGGAAGAAGGAATGGTAAACGATTATGTAAATTTCGACCATAATATTTCTTTTGTGAATTGTGACTTTAGGAACGACTTTTGTATGGATGATATAGAGGTTAATGGAAACATAAGTTTTGCCAAAAGCGTATTCCGAGGCAATAATACCTCTTTAAACAATATAAAAGTCAAGGGCAAGGCACAATTTTGGGAAGTTGTTTCAGAAAAAAATTTCACAATGGTGTCAGCACATATTTGGGATAATGCTAACTTTATGGATGCTCAATTTCAGTCTGAATGTTCACTTCAGAATTTGATATGTAACGATTTACAGTTCAGTAATGTAAAATGCGGTGGCCCGTTTGACTTCTCATTGTCTACAATAAATGGTAATTTAATAATGAACTATTGTGAATACGATGGAGATGTGCAATTATCTAATTCCAGATTTTCTGGTACTTCTGATATTTTGGACTCCAAATTCATGAAGCAAACAAATTTTGAAAAAAGTTTGTTCCTTGGTAAAACACGATTAAGTGGGAGTGAATTTAAAGGAGAGGTAAATACCAATGAGACATTGTTTTTGATGCCTCCCGCTTTGGACAATGTCAAGGCATCAAACTCAGCAAAAATAAAGGTAAATACCAGCTACGAGATAGAAACGAACAAAGAAAAACAATAAAAACATGTTACATTTTTTCAGAAAAAAAGCAGTCATAGCAATGATGATTCTCACACCATTGTCAGTGACTAGTTGTACAACAGACTCTGTGGATGTCGTCAACGAAATTATAGAATTGCTACTTAGTATGCTTGGATGGAATCCTTCAACAGAGAACACTCAAGATCAAGAGAAAGGAGACGTATATAATAACGGCGACGGTACTTTTCCATCAAGTGTAGACTTATCCAAATATTTTCCGCCCATTGGTAACCAAGGTTCTTATGGCACGTGTGTGGTTTGGTCGTCCGGATACGCATTAAAAACAGCTATGGATGCAAAATCCAAAGGATACACAACTGCCCAATTGCAAAATGCCCAATATCAATGTAGCCCTATTGACCTTTGGCATGAAATTCCAAGCAGTGGAAAAAGCACCAGCTGCAACGGTTCCAATTTTGAACCCGCATTAGAAGCCATGGTGTCTAATGGCGTTGACAATTTGGCAAATGTTCCTTTCACCAACAGCAAAATGACTTGCGATGGTGTAACTGGAAATGGAAATTCTGCTAATAAACTTGCGGGATACAGAATTATAGCCTACACCAAAGACTTGCAAAGTGATGGACCTTATGGAATGACAGTTTCCAATTTCAAGTACTATCTATCAAAAGGTTACCCTATTTTAATTGGAGCCAGATTAGGTGAAAGTTTCATGAAATGGAATAGTTCCAGTGTGTTAAAGTCAGATACAAAAGACTATAATGGCCAACATGCCTACCACGCCATTGTAGTTACTGGATATGACGATTCAAAAGGAGCTTTTAGGGTGCGTAATTCTTGGGGAACTAGTGATTGGGGTGATAATGGTGGAATTTGGGTCGACTACAATTTCTTTATCAACCAATTTATATTTGGTGCCTGGATAGCTTATAACTCAGATCAAAAGCCATCAACAACATCTGCCTATCACATTGCTTTAAAAGCGGAGTCAGCAAATGATTTGTCAGGACATGTATATTCTGATGTCGCCAATTCAGATGGAACTCGTACGCTTACGTATGATATAGAAAACAATGGAACGTCTACCATATCTTCTAACAAAAATTGGAGTGTTGTCTATGTACTATACAATGCCAAGAATTTGAACGAAAAAACGATCCTTTTTCAGGATTGCTACACTAATGGAGTGAGCAAATCTCAAGTATATAAAAATGGAGTGGCAGTATATCCGTCAGAAAATTATGCAACCAATGTCACTTTGCAATCTGGAGAAACCATGGCCCAAACATTAGGAGGAAGCAAAATGCAATTCACATACAAAATACCAACAGAGATTAATGGCAAACAACTCAACGGAGAGTACTATATGGCAATGATAGTCAATCCATTCAACAGTTTGGACGAGAATAATTTCGACAATAACTATTGTTTCATTACAGGTAGAAATAATGTTCCTCTTATTTTCAGAGATGGAAAACTTACAAACATGCCATCATCGCTGTGTGATGTCCGGACACTTACAGGTTCACATCACAACACCTACACAGGTGATGAACTGGTTGCCATGCTTGCCCATCAATTAAAAAATGGAAGCCTTAGGAAACTGGTAAAAACAGAAACCGGCTTGCGCAATAGTAAAACAGTAAAGAAGATAATGAGATAATTTATCATTATAGAAATAATAGAAAAGCCGTATATATCCATACGGCTTTTTTTATGCAGAAAGGCGTTAAACAAAAAGAAAAAACAGACGTTTTTTCCCCTTCTGGATAAATATAGAATGCTGATAACTTATTATTTTGTACCTTTGTATCACTTTTAACATTAAAATGGGAGCTTTACGATTTATAAGCCTGGGCAGTGGCAGCAGCGGAAATTGTTACTACCTAGGCACTGAACATTACGGAATACTAATTGATGCAGGATTAAGCCAAAGGCGAATTCTAAAAAGACTGAAAGAGGTAAATATCCAGTTCTGCCAAATATATGGAATTGTGCTTACACATGGTCATGCAGACCACGTGAGAGGGGCTAATAGTATAAGCAAAAACATTCGCACCCCCTTTTATGCCACAGCACAGACATTTGCGTTAGTATCAACAGGTTATCGATCTCAATTTGACATTGAACATGCTGTACAAAACTGCATAGAGCCATTTTGTCCGTTTGAAATTGGAGAATTTAAAATAACAGCATTCCCTTTATCACATGATGTGCCTAATGTTGGATTTAAAATTGAATTCCGAAATAAAATTTTCACAATAGCTACCGATTTAGGAGAAGCTACCGAATATCTGTGTAAAACAATTAGCGAGTCGGACTATTTGGTGCTGGAATCAAATTACGACATTGATATGCTGGAGCAGGGTAGTTATCCGTTTATGCTGAAACAAAGAATTGTGAGTACCAAGGGACATTTAAGTAATGCCATGGCTGCAGAACTGATAGCAAAATATGCAACGCCAAAGTTGAAACGACTATTTCTATGCCATTTGAGTGCTCATAATAACACGGCACAATTGGCAGAAGAGGCGGTTAAACCATGCATTCCTGCCAATACCATACTAATGGTTCTGCCAAGGTTAACTCCAACTCTTTTAATGGAATTGTAGTAAACCCAAAGAGACACAAGGAGAATAGAGTATTGTATAACACTTTTTATTATTTTTGTATTATAGCATAGTAAATAGAATTCCATCCGAAAAAAGATGAACTTAAAAGAAGATTTGAAAAACCCGATATTTGCAGTGTTAAGTAAGACCGCAGATGAGTTGGGATATGAATGTTATGTAATAGGTGGATTTGTTAGAGATATTATACTAAAACGCTCTTCCAATGACATTGACGTAGTCGTTATAGGTAGTGGGATAGCCATGGCTAAAGAATTCACCAAAAGGATTGGGAAAAAAGCCCATTTATCCGTTTTTAAAAATTTCGGGACAGCCCAGGTTAAATTATTTAATAAAGGAACAGACTCAGAAGTAGAATTCGTAGGAGCACGAAAAGAATCTTATCGAGTTGATTCAAGGAAACCAATAGTTGAAAATGGTTCGTTGGAAGATGACCAAAATCGTAGAGATTTCACAATAAACGCATTGGCTTTATGTCTGAATGGGGACAGATTTGGAGATCTGATAGATCCATTTAATGGTCTTGATGCCATAAAATACAGAATAATTAAAACTCCATTGGCTCCAGATATAACATTCAGTGACGACCCCTTACGCATGATGAGAGGAATTCGTTTCGCCTCTCAACTGAATTTCATGTTGGAAGAAAATACATATAATGCTATCCGCAAAAATAAAGATAGAATTAAAATTGTGTCAGGAGAGCGTATCATAGATGAAATAAATAAAATCATGGCTTCTCCCAAACCGTCTATCGGATTGATGCTAATGGAGAAAACCGGATTAATGGAGATTATTTTTCCTGAATTCCATAAATTGGGAGGCATTGAAGAAAGAGAGGGGAGAGCCCATAAAGACAATTTAATGCATACACTAAAAGTTGTAGATTCTGTTGCTGCAAAAAGTAATGATATATGGCTACGATGGGCTGCTGCTTTACACGACATAGCGAAACCAGTCACAAAAAAATGGGATAACGAAGCAGGGTGGACATTCCATAACCACAATTATGTGGGAGAAAAAATGATTCCAGGAATTTTCAAACGACTGAAATTACCCTTGAATGAACACATGAAATTTGTTCAAAAAATGGTATCATTGCATATGAGACCTATCGCATTAGTAGAAGATACGGTTACGGACTCTGCCGTCCGAAGATTGCTATTTGATGCAGGCGATGATATTGACAAATTAATGTTATTGTGTGAATCAGATATCACCTCAAAAAATCAAGAACGAGTAAAAAAATTTTTGACCAATTTCAAATTGGTTCGTGAAAAATTAAAAGAAATAGATGAAAAGGATAAAATCAGAAATTTCCAACCTCCAGTCCGAGGCGAAGAAATCATGAAAATATTCAATCTTCCTCCTTGTCATATTGTAGGAGACATAAAGGAATCGATAAAAAATGCTATAATCGAAGGTGAGATATCCAACAATTACGAAGAGGCATATAACTTCATGATGAACAAGGCAAAACGAATGCATCTAGAGGTCATAAATCCTCAACCAGAGAAGAAAAAAGAGGAACTCAAAATTGAGAACGCATCATCTGTCAAGCCCAATGTTTACACACAAGAGACAAAGACAGAAATTGTATCTGAGATAATCAGCAAAAAAATCACAAGAAAAGAAGCGTCCACTAAGCTTGGATGCTCATATTCTACAATAGAAAGATGGCTAAAAACATTGGCCCAATAATTTTCAAATAAAAACATTCATATTATGGACGAACTGGAAAAAATACTTATAAAGGGAGTTGTCTTTCATAAACAGCGAGCAGAAGAGCCGGATAAGAAAGGAAAGAAGAAGGGGAAAAAACGCTATATTAACGGAGCTCACAATTCAGGTTCTGCCAAAATGAAGGCGGAATATAGAAAGCGCAGAGCTATCAAATGTGCCAAAAGAGCTGAAAGAAATGGAGGCAAATAAAACACGGATGCTGCCCATCAATAGTGCATACAATGTAAGGGACTTGGGTGGATATATTGGAGCCGATGGAAAATCGGTAAAATGGAGAAAACTGATTCGTTCTGGCGATTTCCCTCATCTGAGCAATATAGACAAAAACTACTTTGAGCAACTACCATTACGCACTGTTGTAGATTTTAGAGCACATGACGAGGCAGAAAAAGAAAAAGACTTTATGCCTCTGAGTGTTCGTGAAATTTATCATTTGAGAGTCGAAAATGGAAATTTAATTCCTGCATTTCAGCAAATTGCAGAAGATAAAAATATGCCAGCTGATGTAGCAATAAATAAGGCAGTAACATTGATGAGAGGACTATATATTGGTCTTGTAAGCGACTATATCGACATTTTTCGTAAATTTTTTAATATTATTCAGAATCAAGATAACGTACCAATTTTGTTTCATTGTTCTGCAGGAAAGGACCGTACGGGCATAGCTTCTGCTTTATTGTTATCAGCATTGGGCGTTGACAGAAAGGAAATATTCGATGATTATATGCTCACAAATAAGGCTCTTATTGGAAAATATGATTATTTGGACAGTTTCGGGCCAATTACAATTTTTTTCAAAACAGTCAGGTCTGAATTTCTAGAGGCAAGTTTTGAATACATTGAAACAAAATATGGCAGCGTCAATAAATATTTGACTAACGAGCTCAACGTAAATATTAAACATATTAGGAATCTGTACTTAGATATTTAATGGCCGTAAATCTGTCTTTGGTTGAGTTATCTTTGTGACGTCTTATAATTTCGCTCTTATTTGTCTTGCCTGATTTGTTATATAATTGGCATTATGTTAAGTAGTACAAATGACACCTCAAACAAATAAGCGAGATACAGAAACTGCACCTCGCCTACTTTTAACAATGCCATGTTATTTCTATTTTGACTGATGCATTGGACGCAATAAGTCATTAACCGTCTTCACAGGATTAAATGTTGATGCTGGCATCTCGACAAAAACAGTATTCCAATCTGACATAGAACCATTCCAAAGCCCTGGATGCTCTAAGGCTTTCAATGTGACACCATTCTTTGATTTTACAGAGATGAACGCCGTATCAGGATCAACGTATTGTGATAAATCAAATTTATTCCCCCTAAAATCTTTTAAACCGCATACCATGTTAACTGGATTAAAATGAGTTGAAGATTTCAAAGCCGAAATATGAATTGGTTCTTTATCGCTGATTTGATTTCTTTCCAAAATTTGAAGACTTACTGTACCATCGTGATTTTCGCAGTAATATGGACCACCACCTGGTTCTCCAAGATTACGCACCATACCACACACTCTGAACGGTCTATGAAATTTCTTTAATAGGAAATATGTTAAATCACTCCCCATCAAATTTGGTAAATTTTTGATACACAATTTATCCTCACAAAACCGAACTATTTCGGTAAGTTGATTGGCTGTTGCAACACCATCTGTCAAAAGATTCTCATAAGCCCACATTTGATCACGCAATTGCAAAAAATAACCGCCCAAAGACATTGTACTGTCTATAACAGGTTCCCTGCGCACATCTGGTACTACATTGTCAATATTCTTAATAAATACGATGTCGGCATCGTTATCAAAAGAATTCAGATTTTTAAGAATAGAACCATGACCACCCGGCCTGAATAAAAATTTACCATCAACCTTGATTGGTTTGTTGTCCATACCAACAGCTATGGTGTCCGTACTACCACTTTGTATGGAAAAAGACACATTCAATGTTTTAATCCCATTCTCTGCTTTGTACGATTCAGAACGTTTTGCAGCCAAAGCCTTAAATAAATTCAAATGCTCATTGGAAACAGTAAAATGAATCTTAACAAGGCCACCTGCACTTTTTGTATATAGTGCACTCTCAGCCAAATGTTCGTCAAATGGAGTTCGTACATCCTCTCCATAAGCATGAAAAGGCAGTAAACCCTTAGGATAAGCTCCAAAATTCAATCCTCTCTCATCTAGCAAGTCAGCTACGACAAGTTGTCCCTTATCTTGAATCAACAACTTTTCAATACTCTCCTTTTCCAATTTCAGACAAGTATCTTCAAGAATTCGATAAAAAGGAAATTTTTGAAGATTAGAGAAGAATGTATCTATAAAATCAGTTTTTTCTCCAGATGTTTTATACTCATACAGATTTTTAAACATACGACTAGCCGCGCCTGAGGCAGGCACAAACTTAACGGCAGGCGTACTCAGGACGTCGTTTTGATACGACTTCCATCTCTTTACGCAATCAGAAGTAGCCTCGGGTGTCAACCGTTCAATCCCATCCTCAACTGTCGCGGCCCTTACAATTTTCATCATAGGAAAACCGTTTTGAAAACTCTCCAATTGAGATTCGAACTCCGACTCGCTAATACCTTTGGCTTGCAACTGGTCTATTTCGTCTTTCATTAACATAGGTCCGTTGTTTTTATAATGCTAATATAATTGTTTTTTCTTTATTCTGGTTCTAAAAACGGGAAAAACACCTAAAAAAAGTATATATTGTCAAAGACAAACTAAAACACGTATATTTGCCATGCAAAATTATACGTCAAAACAAGGTACCGCAAAATCAATATAAATGGAAAGATGTCTATACAATGATTACGCATCATATTCACGCAGAATATTCGGTGGACGAGTCCAGAAAATAAGTATCAACGCTGGTTTCACATGCCCCAATAGAGATGGTTTTGTAGGTTTCAATGGATGCACTTACTGTAATAATCAAACATTTAATCCAGACTATTGCCAACCAAACAAAAGTATCAGTCAACAGATAGACGAAGGTATTCATTTTTTTTCACATAAGTACCAAGGTCAATACTATTTAGCTTATTTTCAAGCATATACAAATACTTATGCCCCTCTTTCCATCCTTAGAAAATATTATGAAGAGGCATTATCCAACCCTCTTGTCAAGGGTATCGTGATTGGTACTCGTCCTGATTGTATCAATAAGGAACTGCTTGACTATCTGCAACAAATATCTCTAACAAAATATGTAATGGTTGAATTCGGCGTAGAATCAACCAATGACACTACCCTCCGATTGATTAATCGCGGACACAATTATAAAGTTGCCTGGCAGGCCATCACAGAGACCGCAAAAAGAGGAATTGCAACTTCTGCCCATTTAATACTAGGACTCCCATGCGAGAATAACGAACAAATTATAAATCATGCGGATTTAATTTCGCAATTACCACTAACCACTATTAAATTACATCAATTACAATTAATAAAAGGAACAGTAATGGCCCAACAATATAATGAGCATCCTGAATGGTTTCATATATTTTCTGTAGAAGAATATATTGAACTACTAATTAATTTTATAGCTCATTTAAATCCCCAATTTGTTATTGAACGATTTATCTCCCAATCTCCGTCAAAATGGCTTATTGCTCCACAATGGGGATTGAAAAATTACGAATTTACCGACAAATTGGAAAAAAAGATGCAACAAGAAAATATCCACCAGGGAGATCATCTAGTAAAAAGAAATCCGAGGCAAGAAAACACTTGATACTGTTTTCCTCCTCGGATTAGCCTAGGGCTGATAAATGTCTTTTTAATTCTGGTTTATCACTTTCCAAAATCCAAAGGGTAAATACACATTTGGCAATTTGGCAGATTCGGCAAATAGCGGAGCCATTTCAGTCTCTTTGAATCCTGCTATGCCACATCCAATACGAGTAACCAAAAAAATGAGTTCTGAATGCTTTTTTGCAAATTCTGTAAATTCATCTGTATAAGGCTTTATAGTGTCTATACCACCTTGCATTGTCGGGATTGCGTATGTCTGTCCAGTCAGCCCCACGCCAACACCCCATTGGGCACCATACCTTTCATAGGCTGTGCGTGCGGCTCCGCCACCATGCAAGCCAGACAAATTGCTGCCGAACACGAAGATTTCATTAGAATTTAGTTTGGGAATTTTAAACCCAGCAAGTCTCAAGTCACCCTCGTGCCATATATTGATAAAAACGTATTTTTGTCGAAAAGCCTCAACAACATCGCGTAATTCAGAAGGTAATGCACAAATTATGTTATATTCCGTATTAGGCAACCTGCCATAATAAGCTTCAGCAATAGCCCCGGTCATACAAGCAATGGTATCACTGTCACCACCCAGAGAAACAGCCAACCGAATTGCATTTTCAAAATCTGTACTTTCAAGAAAAGCCACTATTGCAAGAGGTACGGTCACTTGGCAAGTATCATCAAAATGTGAATTTTTTCTGATTTCATCACAATTATGTTCCAAATCATAATCAAACTCGTTGACTATGTAAGCTTTTATATCTGCCTTTGATTTCCCAGTTCTAGCTAGAAAAACTGCAGCAGCAATTGCCTCTGCACCTTTAATTCCCTCAGCATGATTATGAGTAATAGCAGCAGAACGCCGAGCACAAGATCTGACATCGTCCATATTGTCAAATTTCCAGGCAACACCACTTACTCTCATTGCAGAACCATTACCATAACTGTTATATGGTTGTGGATTTTCAGACTGAATCCATTGACTGAAATTTGCTCCATATCCCCGGTTTGGATATTTTTGGCCATATGACTGCATGATTTGAACCAGTTTTTGGTCATTTAAGTCCGCCAGATTATCAGCACTTAGCAACCATTCTTCCACGGCAATGGTCATAATTGTATCATCCGTGAATTTTGATTTGTCCGATGAAATTGGAAATTTTTCCCAATCTGAACATTTTTGAGATTCATAGACTGAGCCTATAAAATCCCCAACAATAGCTCCATACATACCTTATAAGATTTTTACTTTAATATATTCCAAAAAGAAGATGGCAACAATATATTATTATACCTTACTGCATCCCTAAATAAAGAAGCGACATCGATATCTCTATAGCCAGCATGACCACAACCTACGCGTGTTACCAAAAAACGAAGTTCAGGATGCTGCGAGGCGAAACGAATAAAACGATCTACGGCATTGGCAAACTGCTGATAATTCAAACCAGTTGTCGGTATTGCATACGATTGCCCCTGTAAACCTTCGGCTTGACCTACAATAGCACCAAATTTTCTAACGGCAAGCAGTGCGCAGCCACCGGTATGTCCACCATCACAATGTCCACCAAAAACGAAAACTTCATTTGGTTTGAGATATTCCACATTGTCAGGTGTGTTTCGTCCTTCATTATGCTCAAAATAATTATCGTTCAAATCTTCATAACGGGACCGTCTCTCCTCTTCATTGACAAATCCTCGACGCTCCATCTCTGCAATGTTATCGTAATATCGTTCACGACTTCTACGTTCACGTTCAAACATAGTTCTGGTACCTTCCTCTGTCTGATCAAACTGAAAGCTACTGTCTATATTCATGGACTTGGCTGTTTCTGCAGCATCAATATTGGCTCCGATAAAAGTAAATACCCAGCCCTCCTTTTTTAGTTGTGCAATCAAATTCTTAATCATAACCAAATCAAACTTGCGTGATGCGTTTTCGTATCCATCTGTTATGATAGTAACCATTGCTACCGATTGTGTAGTCTTTATCTTATCATGCAAATCAGTTACGGTTTCTCCTATGGCATCAAAAAGAGGTGTACCTCCGTTGGGACAATAATCTTGATTCGTAATATCTCTGATTTCTGATATAGACTGATTTTTTACCAAATATCTTGAATTACAAGTATCAAAAGCATAGATTGAAACATATTGATTTCCTCCGTTTCTTTCACATGAAGTTCTAATTGTTTGGAGTGTCTCATTACAACCAGAGATTGTCTGGTTTGTGATACAACCCATTGAACCACTTTCATCCAGAATAATCAGATTGTAGAGGGCAACTCCACTCTCTATTGTTGAGGATTGATTTATATGTTCCTTAACTATTTCCTGAGGTTTAACTGGTTCTGGTTCAGAAGTATTTGCCACAGGCGTTGCTGATTCTGCATTTTCTACAGTTGTTTCAGATTCCGTAATAATATCACGTTCTGTTCTTACAGCTTCATTGTTAGATTTTTTGGTATCGTGACCGAAAAAATCATTGAAAAAATTTTTAATTGACATATTCTTATTGTTATAAAATTAAAATTCCAAACTCATTCCGTTTTGCTTCAGTTGCATATATCTCTTTTCATCAAAAGAAAAATAAGAAGGCTTGCGATGTGGAGTCCCTGGTAGACGGTCATTCTGTGGCACCAAAATGCCGAGACTCAACATTTTATGATAAAAATTACGACGGTCAAAATGGACTTCCAGTATCGATTCGTATAATCGCTGCAATTCGCTCATTTTAAATTGATTATCTAGAAGCTTAAATCCTATTGGTTCAAAGTGAATTTTTTGTTTCATGTGTGTCAAAGCAAACCGCAAAATACGTTCGTGATCAAAAGCCAATGGAGGTACATCATTCACGGCAAACCATTTTGCGTTAGCTGCATCATCTCCACCTATCACATTAAAATCAGAGGGACGAACCAAAGCATAAAATGCAATGGTTACCACTCTTTCTCGAGGATCTCGATCCACCTCACTAAAGGCCTGTAACTGCTCAACAAATACATTATCCACATTTGTCTCCTCTTTTAATTCACGTTTTGCACAATCCTCGGCAGTTTCATTTATTTGCATAAAGCCTCCCGGAAAAGCCCAACGCCCTTTATAAGGCTCCAAACCTCTTTCTACCAATAATATATTAAGCCCTACTCCATCAAATCCAAAGATTACACAATCTGTTGTCACCGCTGGGTGTGGATGATTGTAACTATATGTTTTCTGTTCCATTTTTTTATTTTTGTGTTTTGTTGACGCAAAGTTATACATCATTTTAACATCCGCCAAATATTTTGCGTAAAAAAAACGCTAATTTGTAATATTTTTATGTAATCACTAATTATCAACAACATACAGATAATAATTATTCATGTTTTTATTATAAAATCCATATATGTTTTTTAATTACTAACTTTACAAATAAAAAACGATGCCCATATTTGCCACCATAATTTACCCCAATACAGAATTTGGCACATTTTTAGTTCCTTGTACCTTGGAGCAAGATGAGAATGGACAATACAAGATTGAGAAAATTCTTAACAAAAAAAACATTGAATCGTACAATTTAAACGACTGTCAATTAGACATTGTAAACACATACTCCGTATGCACTGATTTCTACCTAATTCATCATTTTTCTCGTCAGGCAACAACCATGTCCGAGCTTGCAAAAGAATGCGAATCCAGCAATAGAAAAAGAGAACTAATAGAAAACCACATTCAGCAAAAAATGTATCACATTGCCAATTTACTTAGATCCGGCAATGTCGACGTTTATTTAAAAAATGGAAATAGCAACAGTTTTTTGCCTGATGATGACAAAGTTGAGATATCCCCAGAATTCATCAACTCCACATCTGTTTTTCAATTGTCAGATAATGGAATGTGCTACTCTATGTATTTAACAGTCAATGACCGAAAAATTGATGTTGACACTTCTTCTTTATTCATTTACGCATCTCCATGTGTACTGTTATTTAGAAAAGTACTATATATATCAAAATCATTAAACAGAAAAAGGGCCGAAACAATAGTTGGACAAAAAGAAATAAAGGTAAAACCAGAACTTGTTGATAAATACATGAATGAGTTCGTAATCAATACATTAAGGAAAGGTGAAAATGTCAAAGCATCCGGATTTGACATTATATATAACACAAAAGATATAAACCCTGAATTCACAATAACATCTTCGCCTTTGATGAAAAAGGAAGCGCTATTATTAGAATTTAAATATGGATTGACTTCAGTAAAAATTGATGAAACTGACATCTGCCATGTAGATATGAATCAATCAGAGAATGGGACTTACACATTTGTCGTCACACATAGAAACCAAACAAAAGAAATATCCATTAAAGAGAAAATGAAACAGTTTGGACTTATGGAAAGCGGAAAATATCTAATTCCTTCCAATGGATTAAGCCTCAAAAAAATCATTACAAATAATGGTATATTCTCCACATACCCTATCAAGTCAGACTCGAACATAAATCCGATTATAGAACAAGATAAAGATAATGATTGGTTTGATGTCAAATCCATTGTGTCTGTCCGCCAGTTTAACATACCTTTTGCCAAACTGAAAAAAAACATATTAACTCACAATCCTGTATTTATACTTCCTGATGGCTCCACTTTCATAATTCCAGATGAATGGTTTGCCAAATACACCGATATCATGAGAGATGGAGAAGAACATGGTGATAGTATCAGAGTACCCTTACGACTAATCGGTGCTTTGGATGATGACAGTGAAACAGCAAAAAGTTTCATTACAAATTTAAAAAATGAACCTATAGAATTACCACAAAACATAAAGGCAACACTAAGGAAATATCAAATTGAAGGAGTGACTTTTCTTGTCAACCTATATAAAAGAAGGATGGGAGGATGCCTTGCCGATGACATGGGAATAGGAAAAACGCTCCAATTTCTAACATTCTTTCTATACATATATCCCCAACAATTCCATTCTAACATAAATGCCAGCTATGAATGGAAATATGCGAATAGAGAACCAACTCTTTTTGATCAAGCTTTGTTCGATAAAGTCCAACCATTAGCAAACAAAACAATAGAACATAACGAACCAATCAAGACTTCAAAAAAAGCATCCATTGTTGTGGTACCCACCTCACTATTATTCAATTGGGAAAATGAATTGATGAAATTCGCTCCTTCCCTTTCTTACTTTATATATTACGGAAACGGACGAAACAAATATAGAAGTATATTACCAAAGAAATTGAATACTGTAAATATTGTATTTACATCATATTCAATATTATCCAGAGACATTGACATTCTTTCCGTATACGATTATGAATGTATCGTTCTTGATGAAAGTCAAGCCATTAAAAATCCATCTTCTCAAAATTATGCGGCAGCTATGCTGCTAACAGGGAAATGCCGTTTCGTAATGACAGGTACGCCAATTGAAAATTCGCTCACTGACCTTTGGGCTCAAATGAATTTCATTAATCCTGGATTATTAGGTTCACGGAATGCGTTTGAAAAGCAATATTCATCAAACTCAGATGAAGATGAGACTGCTCACCTTCAACGTCTCATACATCCATTTATACTACGACGGACAAAAGAACAAGTCTGCAAAGATTTGCCAAGTATTACTCGTCAAACTATATGGTGCGACATGGATGACATTTTGTCGTCAGCATACGAACGACTAAAATCTGCAGAAAGGAATCACATTATCCATATAGATAAAAACATTGGTGAGTACAGAACATCCATATTTTCTGCACTAATGCGTTTAAGATTAGCAGCGAATGACCCCAGATTGCTTGTGGCACAAGATAAAGACAAAAATTCAAGTAATACCATTTTTGACTCATCACTATACAATGAAGCTCATTCACCCAAACGAGATGAAATATTGGACAGAATAGTCAGTTTGAGCAGAGAAGGACATAAAGTTTTACTATTCTCAAATTTTGTCACACAATTGGAACTGCTTGAAAAAGATTTGCAACAAAGGAATATCAGATATCTGAAACTGACAGGAGGGAGTAATGCAGAAACACGACAATCTATGGTTGACCGATTTCAGCAAGATAATAGCATCACATGCTTTCTGATCTCACTTAAAGCAGGAGGAACAGGACTCAATCTTACAGCTGCTGATTATGTATTTATTCTTACACCTTGGTGGAATGCCGCAGCTGAAGAACAAGCTATAGACCGAACTTATAGAATAGGCCAAACTCGTCCTGTAATGGTATATGACTTTATTACACGCAATTCTATTGAACAAAAAATGCTCGATCTGAAAGATAGAAAAACAAAATTATCGCAAACATACATAGGAAATAACGATCCCTATTCTGATATTAATACGGAAGACCTTAAGAATCTGCTTGATATCGACAACACGAATACCAATCCTGCTTAATTTGAAATTTATTTGCTAAATTTTCATGACAAAAAAAACAAATAATTCTTTTTTCAACATAAAAAAGGTAACTTTGCAACAATGAATTTAAAAACAACATAAAGCAATATGGAAGATGGAAGTCACGCCCAAAAAATATTTAGGGCAACATTTCTTGAAAGATTTGAATATTGCCCGGCGAATTGCAGATAGCCTGGAGATAAAGGTTCCTACACAAGTATTGGAAGTAGGACCGGGAATGGGTGTACTCACTCAATTCCTATTGCAAAATCCATTAATTGATCTTCAAGTGGTAGAACTTGATGGTGAATCGGTTGATTACCTCAAAGCACATTATCCTACCACCCTGAAGGGACGCATCATTGCGGAAGACTTTTTAAAATTGGATCTGAAATCCATTTTTCATGAAAATTTCTGCATCATTGGCAATTATCCTTATAATATTTCCAGTCAAATATTTTTCAAGGTATTAGATTATCGTGACAGAATTACATGTTGTTCTGGCATGATTCAAAAAGAAGTAGCAGAACGGATCTCCGCACTTCCTGGCTGCAAGGCTTACGGAATTTTAAGTGTCTTGTTACAAGCTTATTATGATATAGAATATCTGTTTACAGTTGGAGAACAAGTATTTGCTCCCCCTCCAAAGGTCAAATCTGCGGTCATAAGACTCAGACGTAATAAAACGGTCAAATTGGATTGCGACGATGTGCTGTTCCGTAAAGTGGTAAAAACTGCATTTGGACAACGTCGCAAAATGATGAGGAATTCCTTACAACCCTTGGTTGGAAAAGGTGATCCCCGTTTGGAGTTACCTATAATGACAAAACGCCCAGAAGAGTTAAGTGTTACGGATTTCGTACAACTGACCAATCTTATAGACGACCATCAGGTTCCTTAGTTTCTTCCATTTCTCTTTACTACCCCATTTATTAGGCTCTCGTCGATTAAACGCATATCGTTGCATTTTCATCGATGAGGTTAGTGTAAACAGGAAAAAAACAAGCAACGATGTTAGACGAAGGAACTGAGCAGAAATTAATCAATGTAAGTCGCATTGATGATACCCCGGAAGTTAGATTGTTCTATATGGACAATAAGGGGAAATTGAAAATTGAGAAGGACATTAAAATACTCAGAGAAGTACCTCTTTCCAATTTTCTGTGGATTGATTTAAAGAATGTCGATCCTAAGACTGAGGACGAGCTGGAAAACTTCTTGAAAATTTATATTCAGGAAGAAGATGAATTAGAGGAAATAGAGTTATCTTCCCGTTTCATTGAAACCGAAGATTCTCTTGTTGCAAATTCCAATTTTCTTCTCGACTCGATGGAAAAGGAACCGGTCTCTTTCATTCTGAAAAATGGAATATTAGTTTCTGTGCGTGATGCAAAACTTCGTTCCTTTGATGAAACGGTAAAAAAGATTTTTGCAAACCCCAAAAATTTTCCGACAGGATTTCATATTTTCGTTGCACTAATGGAGACTCGAGTTGAATATGATGCCGACATGATTGAGGATGCCACTGCAGAAATAACCCAACTCTCACAAACCCTGACAATTACAGAAGATATAGATGAGGACATCTTGTTGCAAATAAAGAATTTGCAGGAGAAAGTCATGCATTTAAGGGAAAATACGATAGATAAACAGAGAGTTGTTTCAAATGTATTGCGCAGCGAACTCACTCCTAAAGAATTAAGAACCCGTCTGGGAATGGTTATTAAAGACATCAATTCTCTTATCGAACACACAAAATTCGGATTTGAACGTCTTGATTACCTGCAAGACACCTTCTTAGGTCTGGTCAACATAGAACAAAACAAAATCATTAAAATATTTACAGTGGTCAGCGTCATTTTCATGCCCCCGACTCTGATAGCCAGTATTTATGGTATGAACTTCCGATATATGCCAGAATTGGGCTGGTGGGGAGGTTACCCTTTTGCTATTCTTTTAATGATACTTGCATCGGGAGTCACATTGCTGTATTTCAAAAAAAAGAATTGGCTGTAAACCTTTTAATTACATGTCAAATGTACATTGATATAATAATTGATATTACAAATAATGGCAAAATTCATCAAAATCATATTAAAGCCTAAAAAAGAAGAATCGATGCTGCGATTTCACCCTTGGGTGTTTTCTGGGGCTATAAAGAGCATGGACAGACAACCTGCAGAGGGGGAAATCGTTGAGATATATTCTTCAGCCAATGAATATTTGGGCACAGGACATTTCCAAAGTGGAACTATAGCCATTCGTGTTTTTTCATTTAAGAAAGTTGACCCCGATACATCTTTTTGGCAAGACAAGTTGCAAACTGCTTATGACGTGCGAAAATCCATAGGTATCGCCGAAAACCCCAATACAAATACTTATAGATTAGTACATGGAGAAGGAGACGCTTTACCTGGATTGATAATCGACATATACGATCATACTGCCGTATTGCAAGCCCACTCCATTGGCATGCATCTCATTCATGAACAATTAGCTCAAGCATTAAAAAATGTAATGGGTAATAATATAAACAATATTTATTACAAATCGGAAGCCACGTTACCACCATTCGAAGAAATTGATGTACACGATGGATATTTGCTCGGTAGCGATGATGGGAAATATCTAGCCAAAGAAAATGGGCTCTTGTTTCACGCAGATTGGATAAAAGGACAAAAAACAGGATTCTTTGTCGACCAGCGGGAAAATAGAGCTCTGCTTGAACACTATTCTAAAGGACGTTCGGTTCTCAATATGTTCTGCTATACTGGCGGTTTTTCTTTTTATGCACTACGTGGTGGAGCCAAACTGGTTCATTCTGTTGACAGTTCGGCTAAAGCCATAGAATTGACCAAACAAAATGTGGAATTAAATTTTCCGGGAGACACTCGTCATGAAGCTTTTGCTGAAGATGCTTTCAAATATCTGGAGGAATCGGACAACCAATATGATTTGATTATTCTTGACCCTCCCGCATTTGCCAAGCATAGGGATGCGATTCGGCATGCACTGCAAGGTTATAAAAGACTTAACGCAAAAGCCTTTGAAAAAATAAAACCAGGAGGAATCCTTTTTACCTTTTCTTGTTCACAGGCTGTCAACAAAGAACAATTCCGTTTGGCAGTATTCAGCGCCGCTGCTATGAGCAAACGGAATGTCCGAATTTTGCATCAACTTACGCAACCAGCAGACCACCCTATCAATATTTATCACCCCGAGGGTGAATATCTGAAAGGATTGGTCCTCTATGTTGAATAAACTTAAGAATATCAAAACTCATATTTGAAATATGTATACTATTATATTTTGGATTATCATAGTTTTCCTTTTGGCGGATGTTTCATTAGGTGCTTGGTTGGATTATTTGAACAGGAAAAGTGCCAGCTCACCTATACCTTCTGAATTGGAAGGTATATATGACGATGAAAAATATCACAAACAGCAGAATTATTTTATTGCTAATAACAAATTCGGTACGATTTCCAATCTATTCGATTTGGGTGTAATGTTGTCAATGCTGTTCTTTTTTGGGTTCGGATTTATTGACGGCATAGCCAGGAATTTGATTTCCTTTACTGGAACATGGGGATATATCTGCACAGGTCTGATATTTTTTGGAATACTTTATTTCGCCAATGAAATTTTGACTCTTCCGTTTCACATATATGATACCTTCGGCATAGAACAACGATTTGGATTCAATAAAACCACTCCTCGATTATTCATATCCGATACTATAAAAGAATGGATAGTCTCTGCTTTTGTGGGCGGCATAATTATAGGTTTGCTGATGCTATTTTATAAAGTAACAGGAAACTATTTTTGGATTCTTGGATGGGGCGTTATCTCCATCTTCTCCATTTGTGCCATGATGTTTTACTCTACACTGATTGTGCCACTGTTCAATAAACAGACTCCATTAGAAAAAGGTGAATTAAGAACTGCCATTGAAGATTTTTGCAAAAAAACAGATTTCAAATTAGACAATCTGTATGTTATGGACAGTTCCAAACGGTCAACAAAGGCAAACGCCTACTTCTCCGGATTGGGGGCCAAGAAAAGAATTGTACTATTTGACACGCTTATTTCTACGCTTACTACCGAAGAGATTGTAGCCGTATTGGCACACGAAATTGGGCATTACAAACACAAGCACACTAAAAAAATGCTTATTTTCAATATTTGCTATTTTGGTTTCATGTTCTTTATACTTTCTCTCTTTTTAAAATATTCTGACTTTTTGGCAACTGCATTGGGCGGCAAAGAAGGAGGATCTTTTTGGTTGAGCATGATTGCCTTTTTTATGCTATTTTCTCCTATCACCACATTAACTGGAGTTGTCATCAACGTCATATCTCGAAAAAATGAATATCAAGCTGACGCTTTTGCGAAGAAACAAGGTTTGGGCAAACCTTTAATCGAGGCTCTCAAAAAACTGTCAAGCTCTACCCTTAGTAATTTGACACCACATCCGTATTACATATTTTTCCATTATTCGCATCCTTCCTTATACCAAAGAATAAGAGCTTTAAAATAACACAAAACATACAGAAAGAGACCGATTTCTCCATTCGTGAGAATTCGGTCTTTTTTCTATGGGCTTAAAATGCGTAATTTTAAAATAGAAAAGCATAAAAAATTTGCATTTTGATAAAATTAAGCATATATTAGACGTAGAGAAGTGCATGATAAAAATGCGATTCCTTTTCATATAATGAAAATATCTTAACAATGTATCAATTATGTTTTATAATTAACCTTTTAAACAAACAAACACCATGAAAACGATAGTTAATCCTGAAGCAGGAAATCTTGGTTGCCTGCTACCCATCACAGAATGGAATCAGATAAAAGCAATAAAAATAGAAGGACCTCTCAACATAGACGATTTCTTTTTTTTGAAAGGATGTTCCAATATCGAATATCTGGACATTTCAGAAACTAACAGTCCTGAAATATTTGAGCCAACATGTGCCTCCCACAATAATATATTAAAGCACATCATTATACCCAATAATACCAAGGAAATTTTGGATTATGCCTTTTCTTTTTTCTCTTCGATTGAAAGTATTTCCATTCCAGCTGGAACATCTCGTATATATGGAAACGCATTCTGCTATTGTACCCATCTAAAAGAAATAAATGTAAATTCACAAAATCCATTTTATGTTACTATAGATGGAATACTATACGACAAGGCGATACGTACGTTAATTGTTTGTCCAGAAGGGAAAGAAGGTAATATAGAAATTCCAGACAGCGTACAGACTATTGCCGACCGGGCCTTTTTCGGATGTGCAAATATCTCAGCCATCAAATTACCCGATGATTTGAAATCAATAGGCGCAGGAGCTTTTCTGCAATGCAGAAATATGGAAACACTCAACATACCTGAGGGGGTCACAATACTTGATGGATGTGTATTTTTTGGTTGCAAAAAATTAAAAAACATTCAGATACCCAATAAGGTAATACTGCTTGGAAATCAGGCTTTCTACGACTGCAACAAGCTCAACAACATCCAAATTCCTGCCAGTGTAACGGTTATAGACCATGCTTTTTGTGGAAGCAACAATCTCGAATATATCTCAATTGACGACAAAAACAAGACCTTTTCCGATATCGATGGAATTATATATGACAAAGAAAAGAAGTCACTAATTCAATATCCATGCGGGCGAGAAGGTGTTTTCACTACACCTAGAGATGTCAAAGAAATTAGCAGCCATGCGTTTGAAGGGGCCAAACGAATCACATCTTTCGTTGCTTCTGATTGGCTTGAACGAATTGGTGATTATGGATTCCACGACTGTGCAGGGCTCAATTCTGTATATTTACCTACCACCATGCGGTCAATTGGGGCTCATGCCTTTGACAGTTGTGCTTATATTAATGCGTTTTATTGTAATACTTTTTCACCTCCAGTATGTGATGAGACTTCTTTTTTGTATGTCAATCAAAAGGAGGCCAGATTATATGTTCCAGAACATTCTGTCGAAGCATATAGCAGTGCTAAAGGATGGATGAATTTTAAACATATAGAAGCCCTCAAATAGCAAAATGACAAAAGAGGCTGGATATAATCATATCCAGCCTCTTTCACTTCAAAACGCACTTTTTTTCAGGGCTGAACGTCTGTATACTTTCTTTCTTCGCTAGAAGTTTGTATTTTAGCATCACTTTTCAACTTTGATTCAAACGATGAGAAAAATAGAAATGGTTGACCTTAAAGGTCAATATCAGCACATCAAACCAGCAATAGATGCCTCCATTCAGTCTGTAATTGAATCATCCGTATTTATCAAAGGACCTGCCGTAGAATATTTTCAACAACAATTGGAAAGATACCTGCATGTCCGTCACGTCATATTGGTCGGGAATGGAACTGATGCTCTGCGAGCCTCGCTGATGGCATTGGAACTAAAGCCTGGCGATGAAATCATAACTTCTGATTTCACATTTGTGGCAACCGCAGAGGTGGCCGCATCTATAGGATGCACACCCGTATTGGTTGACGTCGATCCCTTTACTTTCTGTATGAATCCCGCTTCGGTTGAAAAAGCCATAACGTCCCACACTAAAGTGATAGTTCCAGTCCACTTATTTGGACAATGCGCTCCCATTTTCCAACTGCAAGAAATTGCCACCCGACATCATTTACAAATAATAGAAGATGCGTGTCAGGCTATCAACGCAGAATATAAATATAAAGATGGACACACAGCAATAGCAGGCTCAATGGGAATGGCAGGCTGCACCTCTTTTTTCCCTTCTAAAAATCTGGGATGCTATGGCGATGGCGGAGCCATCTATACCAATAATGACGAATTTGCCAACAAGGTGCGCTCCATTACCAATCACGGGATGTCAACCAGGTACCATTATGAACGTATAGGAATAAATTCAAGACTAGATGCCATTCAGGCCGCCATATTGAGTGTGAAATTGCAACATCTTGATGAGTATACCACTGCTCGACAAACAGCTGCCCAAAGATACCTGACTATGTTAAGTGATTGTAACGGCATCACATTGCCACAAACCGCCAATTACTCCACCCACGTATATCACCAATTCACCATAAAGGTAAAAAATGGGAAAAGGGATGAACTAAAAGCCGAACTAAATTCAAAGGGAATTCCCTCCATGATTTATTATCCCGTACCCCTCCATTTACAAAACCCATATAAAGATACCCGTTACAAAAAAGGGGACTTCAAAGTTACCGAATCACTATGTGACAATGTATTATCACTACCCATGCACACCGAAATGGATGAGGAACAACAACAATTCATAGCGGATACCATCAAAAAGTTCTTCTCTTAACAATCAGAAACATTGGCAATCAGAAACAATGCAACGCTATTTTATTCAATTATCATACAATGGAGCCGCCTACCATGGATGGCAAATCCAACCATCAGGAATATCAGTTCAAGAGGTTCTCAATGCTGCCTTATCACGCATATTGCGTACCGATATCAACGTAACAGGAGCTGGTAGAACTGACGCTGGCGTACATGCCTCCATGATGATTGCCCACTTCGATGTGAATATTCCGATAGCTGACACTAATAAACTGACAGCTAACCTTAATAGTTTATTGCCTGATGATATTGCCATTCAGCGATTATGGCCTGTTGCAAATGATATGCACGCGCGATTCAGTGCCAAAAGTCGTACCTACCGATACCAAATAACACTTAATAAAAATCCATTTGTTGTAGGGTCGGCCACCCGCATTATCGGAAATCTGGACTTTGATTCCATGAATTTGGCTGCTGAAAAAATACTTTCATATACCGATTTTACCAGTTTCAGTAAACTACACACAGATGTAAAGACCAACAACTGCCATGTAATGCAAGCACATTGGGCAAAAGAAGGTGAACTTTGGGTATTTACCATACAAGCAGACCGTTTTTTACGGAACATGGTGCGAGCCATTGTCGGTACCCTATTGGAAGTTGGTCGCAGAAAACTGACCGTCGATGAGTTCTGTCAAATAATAGAACGCAAAGACCGATGCGCAGCAGGGACTTCAGCCCCCGCTCAAGGTTTGTTTCTTTGTGATATTGAATACTAACAACTCATTTACCACCCTCTTTTTGCATAGATTCACTAATCAGAACAAACAAATCCTCTTTCATTATTTTAGAGAGAATCCTTTCTCTAATAGTTTTGACTCTTTGTTTATGCTATTTCTCAAATTATTCATTACTTTTATATCGTCAAAAATAAAATCCTCACGATATGAATAATAGAATAATACCAGCATCAGAGTTCGTGATAAATGCCGATGGGTCTGCATTCCATTTACACTTGAAGCCGGGACAAATAGCCGACCATATCATATTGGTTGGCGACCGGGAACGCGTAAACATGGTAGCTAGCAATTTTGATGCAGATAGTATTGAATGTGATGTATGCAATAGAGAATTCCATACCATTACGGGGCGATACAATGGACACCGCATATCATGCCTATCTCACGGAATAGGAGCTGGCAATATTGACATCGTGATGACGGAACTGGACGCGTTGGTCAACATTGATTTTTCCTCCAGACAAGAGAAACAGAAGAAAACACAACTCACACTTGTGCGAGTTGGCACCAGTGGTGGTTTGCAATCATCTTGCCCTGTCGGCAGTTATGTGGTAGCAAAACGTTCCATCGGTTTTGACGGATTGCTCGACTATTACCAAGATTCAGAGGGTGTTTTTGACCTCGATTTTGAAAATAAACTCTGTATGGCTCTAAATTGGAATCCCCGATTACCACGTCCCTACACAGTAAATGCAGACGCGGATTTGGCAAAACGGATTGCAGGCAATGACATGATTCTTGGCACAACCATATCCGCACCTGGTTTCTATGGACCACAAGGTCGCTATTTACGTCTTACTCCTATAGACCCTGACATTAATGCCAAGATTGAAAAATTCAGCTACAATGGAGAGCAAATAACCAACTATGAAATGGAGAGCGCTGCGGTGGCTGGTATGGCCAAAATGATGGGACATCGGGCAATGACTGTATGTGACATTATAGCAGGACGCGTTGACAAAACCATGAACACTGAATATCATGGGTCGATGGAGAAATTAGTAAAGACCGTATTAAGCCGAATGTGGGAGGATTGACATTCTATGCAGAAGGATATTTTACAAACCGTAAAACTTTACATTGGCCATCACCATTTGATTAATGACCAATCCAAAATAATAGTGGGTCTGAGCGGAGGCTCTGATTCTGTAGCTTTACTGCACATATTGCACAACTTAGGTTATCTCTGTGTTGCCGCACATTGCAATTTCCATTTAAGAGGAAAAGAATCGGACCGGGATATGGAATTCGTGACGCAATTGTCAAAAAAATGGAATGTCCAGTTGGATACTGTTCATTTTAACACTACCCTATATGCCCAAAAACAACATATGTCCATAGAAATGGCTGCCAGAGACTTACGTTATAGTTGGTTTGAGGAAATAAGGAAGAAACACGAAGCCCAATATATAGCCATAGCACACCACTCGGACGACGCTTTGGAAACCTTTTTTATCAATCTTACAAGAGGCACTGGTCTGCGTGGCCTCACTGGCATACGCCCGCAAAACGGAAAAATTGTACGTCCTTTGCTTTGCCTATCTCGACATGACATTTTAGAATATTTGTCCGAAATGGGACAAGATTATGTAACAGACAGCACGAATGCAGACTCGACCATCATACGCAATAAATTTCGGAATCAAGTCATACCTGCCATAGAATCAATCAACCCTGCATTCCGAAAAGTCATGCAACAGACCTTAAATCATCTGCAAAATTGTGAAGAAATTATTGACGAAACAACAGAAAAAATTCGCCAATCGATAGAAAAAGACATAGACGGAAATTCGGTAATCGAATTAGACACTATATACAGAAAAAACAATTATAAATTTATATTATTCGAGTTACTCCATAAGTTCGGTTTTTCATCATCTGCAATATCGGATCTTGCTGAATGCAAACTGAACGATTCGGGACAATCCTTTTATTCGGACAAATACATATTACTAAAAGACAGAAACAGAATTATAATAACCACACCAAAAGCCACCGACAAAGAGGACATATACACATTAGAACAAATAAATCAAACCATCAGCGTTCCCATTGGACTGAGAATTGAAATCATTGATAATAGCGACGTCCTAAAAATAAATAAAACAGAAAACCATTGCTACATTGATGCCCAAAAAGTAACCGGTCTCCTGAAAATAAGGCATTGGGAAAATGGTGACACATTCTATCCTTTCGGCATGAACCAAAAGAAAAAAGTAAGCGATTTTTTCATCAATAGCAAAATGTCGAATCTACAGAAACAGAATCAATGGATTTTAACGGCAGAAAATGGAATTGTATGGATAATAGGTAAACGTTCCGATAACAGATTCAGAATAGACAATCAGACCTCCAAAATAATTCATTTTGAATTGATAAAATAAAAGACATTCTTTTGTGTTTCTCTTAAAAAGGATTATCTTTGCAACGTTGTAGATAAAATCTGCCATCCGTGCTGCCATTCTCGGCAGTTAAATTTCGGAGATAACAATCATTGCAAAATCAGCATGTGCGTAAAGCAAAAATCGTAAAAAAATTTTAGCCGATTTATTACGTATGTGTTAGAATTCAGTAGTAAAATCCTTTCTATTTTTATGGATAACAATTCTTCAGAACACATTTTCACTAGGGACGAATTTCAAGAGAAGACCCTCACAATCCTTCGCGACATAGCAAAGGCATCTGGCATCAAACGGGTTGATGCCTATCACAAAGAGGACTTGATCACCAAGCTCCTGGAATTACAAGAAAACGCCCAGAAAAAACAAAAGGAAGAATCCCCCAATAATAATGAAAATCAAGAGATTTCGGATGATATTCAGCAAACGGATTCAAATCCCTCCTCTGCAATAGAAATCAACAAGCCTGAAGAAGATCGGGCCGCTTTCTCTAACGACGAAACAACCGCAGGACAGGAAGACTATAACGAAGACCTACCATCTGATGAACAGGATATTCCACAAGAAGATAATGAATCTTTTTATTCAAATGAAAGAGTCGAAAATGATTTCGACAATTCATCACAAATAAATCCTGCGGCCAATACAGCTCGTCAACTGCTGGACCAGATAAAAGCGAAATCTGCAGGAATGAGCGTTGAGGAATACCAACAAAAAAAACAACGTTCATTTCAAGAGGCAGAACAAAACAGGGTCAGAAAAGAGCGCGAACAAAGAGAACTAAAAGAAAAAAACAGAAGGGAAAAGAATCAGCAAAATTCAGAACAAAATATTCAACAAGAACGAGCAATCAGAAGTAATCCGCAGCCTGAACCAGAACCGATCCCCGCCACATACAATTTTGACAATCTGATTGAGGGGTCGGGCGTTTTGGAAATAATGCCAGACGGTTATGGCTTTCTCCGCTCTTCCGATTATAATTATCTGAATTCTCCAGATGACATTTTTGTATCAGTTTCTCAAATAAAACAATATGGACTGAAAACTGGCGATGTTATCGTTGGTGATATACGTCCACCTAAAGATTCTGGTGAAAAATATTTTCCACTTACTGATATTAAATCGATAAATGGATGTCAACCAGAAATAATCAGAGACAGAGTTCCTTTTGAACACCTCACACCACTCTTTCCAGATGAGAAATTTGACCTCGCAACTGGAAGTCGTGCCACTATATCAACTCGTATAGTAGATTTGTTCTCTCCCATAGGGAAAGGGCAAAGAGGACTAATAGTAGCCCAGCCCAAAACTGGAAAAACGATGTTGCTTAAAGATATTGCAAATGCAATATCGGCTAATCATCCAGAGGTATATATGATGGTACTTTTGATAGATGAACGACCAGAAGAGGTAACAGATATGGCGCGCAGCGTAAATGCAGAAGTCATAGCATCCACGTTTGACGAGCCAGCCGACCGACATGTTAAAATTGCAGGTGTGGTGCTGGAAAAAGCAAAACGCATGGTTGAATGTGGACATGACGTTGTCATTCTTTTAGACTCAATTACCAGATTGGCCCGCGCCTACAACACCGTATCTCCCGCTTCAGGAAAAGTGTTATCTGGTGGTGTAGATGCCAACGCATTACAAAAACCAAAACGATTTTTCGGAGCAGCACGCAATATAGAAAATGGAGGAAGCCTTACTATTATTGCAACTGCGCTTACTGAGACGGGATCCAAGATGGATGATGTTATTTTCGAGGAATTCAAGGGAACAGGCAACATGGAATTGCAGCTAGACAGAAAATTATCCAACAAACGAATTTTCCCTGCTGTTGATATTATGGCCTCAAGTACCCGTCGCGATGAATTGTTACAGGACACTTCCACAATTCAACGAATCAGACTACTTAGAAGAGGATTGTCCGAACACACTCCAGAGGAGGCTCTAAACTTTATTAAAGAAAAGTTGGAACAAGCCAAAAGTAATGAAAACTTCCTCGACAATATGAGTAAGTTTACCAATGATATGTAATCTCCCCTATGCGAAACAACAAAAGAGAAGTCATTATGGCCTCTCTTTTTTGCTTATTATAAAACGGGAGTATTCAAGAAAAATGTATCATATCTATTTTTATTGCAACATGGTTGCAATAAAGCCCTTTTATTCTTAACTTTGTAATAAAGTATGAGAAAAGCATTCATTCACATATTAAGTATATTTTGCTGCTTGACAATGCTGACAAGCTGCCTGCACAACTCTTTCTCAATAAAAGGGGATTTGCGCTGTGTCAGTGCTTCACGTGCATATTTAATACACGTGAATCCTGTACTAAATACAGTTACTATCATCGATAGTTCTGACATTGATCAAGGTCATTTTTCTTTCAAGGGAAAAGTAAATTATCCCTTGGCCTGCCAGATAAAATTGGGAAGAAAAACCACTATTAATCTCATGGTTGAGAATAGTGATATATCAATTACAGGATCTGTTCAATTGCCAGAAGAAATAAAAATACGAGGCTCTCAATCAGAAGATGACTTCAATCAACTAGTTGCTGCAGGGAATATAATCAAACAGAAAAAAAATGATCTATGGACTCAATTAATAAAGCCTGGTAACAAACCAGAAGAAGATGTCATATTAAAAGAAAAAATATCGAAAATAGAAGATTCTTTATTGATTGTTACTCAACAATTTGTAGAAGAACACCCGAAGTCGGTTGGCGCTGCATATTACGTCTATTATTTATTGCTTGACAGACAATTGGAAATAAAACAACTAGAACCAATCATCAAGTTATTTGATGAAAGTATTTATGGGTCAGAATATGTTGAATATCTGAGAGATGAGATGACTCTATGCGACAACAACCTGCACGTTGGCAATGAAGCGCCAAATTTCAAAATCTCCAAATTGACAGGAGACACACTAACATTGGATTCTTTCAGGGGTAAATTTCTTTTTATTAACTTTACGGCTTCTTGGTGCCCAGGCAGGGAACGAAGGGATCGCAATCTAAGAGCTATCTATAAAATCAGACAAGACACTCCTTTTACTATTATGTCTGTATATCTTGACAGAAACAAACAACTGCTTATGGATAAACTCAAATGCAAAAAATATCCGTGGGCTTTAGTCTCTTCGTTTCAATATTGGGAAAGTCCTATTACCAAATATTACGATGTAAACTCAATTCCTTATGGAGTTCTAATTTCTCCTGATGGTAAAATATTGAAAATGAACCCATCTATGATGTTATTAGACAGCATATTGCAAACGTATTCAAAATCCGAATTGCTCAAAATGAATAATAATGAATAATATGAAAAAAATAATACTTAGTACGGTTTTGCTTTTTATAATGTTAAATATCAATGCCCAAAAAAGAATTGATATTTATTATTTGACAGCCAACGCATACTGCCCCAGTGTTGACCAAATTGAAAACGAAACAAAAGTTGTTCTTGACAGTTTATTTAAAGCTGAATTGGCAGACAGTTCTATTGTAACCCATAAGATAAATATAATGGAACCTACAAATAAAGAGTTCGTAAACAAGTGGAACATCTATACAAATGGATTACTATTTCTATATACAAAAGATGGGAATACCACCAAAATAGATATGAACGACTTTGCATTTACCAATGTTCCAGGTGACATTCCGAACTATCATAAAGAACTTGCAAAACAAATTAAAGATTTGCTTAAATAACAAAAGGGAGCACTATGCAAACGATTCTCGACGCAGTAATCGCATCAAACGGATGGCCTCTACTCACCGCTTTTTTATTAGGGGTATTGGTCGCCATCAGTCCATGTACCATTGCCGCCAATATAACCGCGATTGCGTTACTTACTGAAAAGGATTCTAAAAGGAAAATCATCGTCAAAGGATTATACTACACCCTGGGGCGCACCATTGCTTACTCTTTTTTAGGCATCTTTCTCTATTTCTGCGCATTTGGTCTAAACATTGGCGAATGGCTACAACATTCTTTAGGACTAATTATAGGGCCATTGTTTATATTGTTAGGTTTCCTTTTTTTGGAATTATTTGATATTCCTGGTCTTGATGATGTATGCCTTGGTAACCCGTGGATAAGGTCATTAGTAAAACATAAATGGAGTGCCATTCTAGTTGGTATCTTTCTGGCTTTCGCATTTTGTCCATATAGTGGTACCATATACTTCGGAGCTTTGATGCCACTCGTATTCTCCACTCATGAGGGTGGTTTTTTACCCTTGGCATTTTCCATTGGAGCTGCCCTTCCCATTTTTCCTATTATTTTTATTATTTCAAAAGGTATGGACAAACAAAACGAAATCAGCCAAAAATATCATAATATTGAAACTTGGGGACGTCGCTGCATAGGAATACTATTCATAATTGCAGGGGGTATGTTTATATATGAATATTACATAGAATAATGCGAAGATTATATTTATTAATAGCAAGTCTTTCATTCGCAGTTATAATAGCGGGAAACAACGACAATTTGACAGAAATAACATTTAGTCAAATTTCGCATGATTTCGGGATCATAAACTTGCACCAAAAATATGTAACACATACTTTTTATTTTCGTAATACCGGGCAACATCCGCTATTAATTAAGGATGTTCGTGCCTCGTGTGGATGTACAGAAGCAGATTGGACAAGACGCCCAGTTACACCAGGAGACACAGGTTCTATTACCGTACTATATAAAAATTGGAGTAAAGGTATATTCCATAAGAGAGTGAAAGTAATCTCAAATGCGGGTAAGACCTATTTATACATCAAAGGAGATTCTGAATTGTTAACCCGATAATATTCATTTTCCATTCAAATATCTATCCAGGCGGTTCATTCCCTCTTTTATATTTTCAATTGAATTAGCATAAGAGAAACGGACATACCCTTCTCCATTTGAACCAAAATCTATGCCTGGAGTGATACCTACATGAGCATTTTCCAATACATCGAAAGCAAATGAGTATGAGTTTTTGGTGAATTTACGGGCATTTGCAAATATATAAAAAGCCCCCAATGGTTCTGTTTCTATGACAAAGCCGATTTCCCTCAAACGCTTTATTAAATATATTCTCCGCTCATCATAGATAATCCTTCGTTTGTCTACATCAGATTCCGAATATTTTAGAGCTGCAATTCCCGCCTCTTGAGCAGTGCTTGGAGCACAGATAAACAGATTTTGCTGAAGGATTTGCAAATATCGCATATATTTATCAGGAGCAACCATAAAACCCAAGCGTAACCCTGTCATTGCATATCTTTTTGAGAATCCATTAATAACAAAGGCATTGTCTGTAAACTCTAAAACAGAATGCGCCCGTCCTTTATATACCAAACCATGGTAAATTTCATCAGAAACAATTGGAATGTTTAGTTTTGCCAATTCCTTGTACATTTCATCTGTTACCAATGTCCCCGTCGGATTCATTGGGGAATTTACCATTATTGCTGAGGTTTGACTATTAACTACTTTTTTTACATCTGCAATAGGATATAGAAAACCATCTTCTGCTCTTACATTGACAAATACGGGTTTAGAACCTGCAGCCAACGCGAAATTTCGATAGCATGAATATCCAGGATTGGAAATGATAACCTCACTACCAGCCCCTCCCAAAACCATTAGAGCCATCAATATGGCCGGAGAAGAACCTGAAGTAACCAGAACCTGGTCTTTACTTATTTTCACGCCATACTCTCTTTGATAAAAATACACAATTTCCTCCCGTAACCCCAGCTCTCCCAAAGAATGTGTATAATGCGTTTTATTGTCAGAATACGCTTTGCATGCAGCTTCATTAACACAGATTGATGGCTCAAAGTCTGGTTCTCCCACCTCCATGTGGATTATGCTAATTCCCTTTTTTTCCATCTCCACCGCACGTTCCAACACGTCCATAACTATAAAAGACGTCATCCGTTTCACCACGGGATTTACATGATCCATCATCTTATTTTATAAATTAATTACCAGAGCCACCTGATTTTAAAGTTGTCACTCCCACCAAACGGTCATATTGAGAACCGAAAGGACGATAATATATGTATATATCATATTCATTTTCGGTTTGCCAATGATTACCCATGGCTCTTGACGTAGTAGCCTTTGTCTGACCAGAGGGGACAAATAAATATTGATAATTATAGCCTCCATTTTTCAATACTAACACCAATTCATATTGATGTGTATCAAAATTATAAGTCATCTTGTTATTCTTGTCTAAGTAATTATCATTAAAATAGCCTGCTACATATAAAGATCCATCAAGCCATGGATCTGACGCCTTGAAAGAAAAGTGGACAATAGAATAATCAATTTCTTTTTCACTCCACACATCCTGTCCATGTACTTTATATCGGCCATCAACGTCATTGTCAAATTGATAATCATGATGCGATATATCTTCTCCTGGATTTACTTCTACATGATAATAGGGATGTGCAAATGTAATGTGGGATATTTGTCCACTAAAATAGTGAATATGAGAAAAATCAATGCGAGGGAATTCTGTACCACCTTCAAATATCAATCGATTATTATTCTCATATATCAATTTTGAACCTTGTGTATAAGTTGGCTTCAACCCTGTCACCATGTTGTCTTTTCTACCATTTTGGAATACCACCAACTTTATTTGTTCTGACGGATCCGTCACCTGTAATTGAGAGCCATCTATAGAAAAACCAAGTTGCTGATACTGATTGTTCACTCCATATTCTGTCTTCGAAGATACAGAACCCTCTGCTGTTGCCAAATCCTCACTGACTGAAAAACAAGCAGTGGCCACAATGGAATCAGGATTATCAGAATCAAAAATTTCAGCAATATAATTTCCTGATAATAAAAGTTCCACATTATCATTTGGTATTTGAAAATAGTAATGGGTATATTCAAAAGTTGTATTTATCGACTGGTAATAGGATTCTATTTTATTTTCTTGAAAACCTTTCAAAAAATCGATTTCATTTATTCCTTTAGACAATTTCCAATCGGCTTCGCAATGTTTAATTCGATAAGAATAGGAATGAGGGCGATGCGACATCTCATCAAAACTGACATCCACTTTATCATCAGTTCCTTGATGAATAACAGGATTACCCATAGTATCGCCTTCCAATATGACTTGTAGTGACCGCATATTTTTGCCCAACAATCTATTGGAATATACAGATTGAGCCTTCCCCATGCAGCTGCAGCATAGCAACATGAATAAAAGACAACAAATATAACGAACCCTCATCACTATTTTCATCTATTAAAAGGCTGATAATCCCCTATTTAGAAGACAAATAAGCAATCATTTCCATTGCAGCGCGACATCCACTCGCCGCTGCGGTTATGGCTTGTTGATATACAGGGTCAGCCACATCCCCCGCAGCATATACCCCATCAACACTCGTAAGTTGCGTGTTTGGACGAGTCAATATATATCCTTCAGAATCCAAATCAAGAATTTCTTTAAACAACTCCGAGTTTGGATGATGTCCTATTGCTAAAAACAATCCATCAATAGCTAAATGTTCATGGCGCTCATCTTCAGAATTTCGTTTGATGACAACATTAGCTCCTTCTACTCCATTTTCACCAGTCAACCCTTCCACCTCATGTTGAAAACACAACTGAACATTTGGTATGGATTTCACTCTATCTTGCAAAATTTGAGAAGCCCTCAAATAAGGCTTCCGAACCAACAAATAAACTTGTTTACATAACCCCGACAAATATATAGCATCGGCGCAGGCCGTATCACCACCACCTACTACCGCCACTGTCTTTTTCCGATAAAAAAATCCATCACAAGTCGCACAAGCAGAAATTCCTTGTCCTGCATATTTAGTTTCATCAGCCAATCCCAAATATTTAGCACTTGCTCCAGTAGACACAATTACAGCATCCGCAGTAATGGTTGTATTATCATCAATCGTAATATTCTTTACGTTTCCGCAAAAATCCACCTTTGTCACTGTTCCTACCCTAACATCCGTACCAAAACGGATCGCCTGCTTTTTCATATCCTCCATCATGTCAAATCCAGCAACACCATTCGGATATCCTGGGAAGTTTTCTATTTCAGATGTTGTTGTTATCTGCCCCCCAGGCAACATTCCCTCATAAATCACCGGACTGAGATTAGCCCGTCCTGCATAGATAGCCGCTGTATAGCCGGCAGGACCTGAACCTATAATCAAGCACTTAACATGTTCACTCATATTCTTGTTTGTTTAATGTAAATAACTATACAACCTATCGTAAATCAATAACCTCTACACCTTTATGAGCTTTGGCGTTATAAACGAAATTGGGATCAGGCAATCGCTTATAAGTATAAGACAACACTGTAACAGTCGTGTTAATACCATTTTTTCCCTGCGCCTTTACCGTAACTGGTAACATCGTCTTTTTATCTATAGAAATAGTTATAATGGAAAAACTTTTCGTTCTATCGTTTGGATACAAATTCACATTATCAACCAATTTGCCATTTACATTTGCCGAACCCACATATGACATTTTATATCCTGTCTTATAAGATTTTAGCAACAGCAAAGGATTCGTTTCTTTCAAATCCTCAGCTTTAGGAGTGCTTATGTTTACCTCCTTCTCCTTTATCAAATAAACATACTCTGTCTTTCCGTCATAGTAAGTTTCAACTCCCGCCAACGAGAGTTTGAACTTATTGCCTTTCAACAACAGCACTCCTGGTATATTCTGCTTCTTATTTGTCTGCTCATTGTCTACATGTACATTCAGTTTTGCGATAAGTCCACTACCACTATTAAATTTTGCAGAAGCCTTATCCAAAATGCTCTTTGCTCTCGGATCTACCGCAACCCCTTGCGCTTGCAAATTTAACACAGCAAGCGAGCACATCGCGATTAATACTAATAAGAATTTCTTCATTTTTATTTATTCAAATTATCAAAAATTCGTTCCAAAACGTCCAAATTGTCAACCAGGACCTCGCGAGGTTTACTTCCATTCACTGGACCTACAATACCAATCGCCTCCAATTGATCCATTATACGTCCGGCTCTATTAAAACCTAACGATAAAGTTCGCTGGATATTGGAAGTTGACCCATTTTGACTAGAGACGACCAATTCCGCAGCCTCCTTCAACTTCGGATCCAAAGATTTTGTATCCACCTCACTGCCACCAACCACAGTTCCATCAGCATCCACATATTCAGGCAAACGGAACGCTTCTGGATAGCCTTGTTGATCACCAATAAAGTCATTAATCTTTTGAACCTCTGGTGTATCAACAAACGCACATTGAACACGTGTTATATCGGTACCACCTTGAGAAAAAAGGAAATCACCTCTACCTATTAGGTTTTGGGCTCCAGTGGCATCCAATATCGTCTTTGAATCAGTGCCACTGGCAACACGGAATGCCAATCGGGCAGGAAAATTTGCCTTTATGGTTCCCGTTATGATTTTTACTGAAGGACGCTGTGTGGCTATCACCATGTGAATACCAACAGCTCTTGCCTTTTGCGCAATACGGGCAATTGGTAGTTCAATATCCTTGCCTGCCGTCATAATCAAGTCTCCATACTCGTCTATTATAACAACAATGTATGGCAAAAACTGATGATGCAAATCATTGCAAACGTCCTTGACCGGATTAAGTTTGCGACTCACAAATTTGGCATTATATTCCTTTATAGTCCTGACATTAGCATCCTTTAGCAACGTATAACGATTATCCATTTCTGTCGTCAGCGAAGTTAGAGTTTGCACCACCTTGTCTGTATCCGTAATAATAGCCTTCCCCTCACCCGGCAATTTTGCCAAATAATGTTTTTCAATCTTTTCATAAATTGAAAATTCCACTTGTTTGGGATCTACCATCACGATTTTCAACTGTGATGGGTGTTTCTTATACAAGAGTGATGTTATCAGGGCATTAAGACCCACTGACTTTCCTTGTCCCGTTGCGCCAGCCACAAGCAAATGTGGCATTTTTGCGAGGTCAATCATAAACACGCTATTGGTGATAGTCTTGCCGAACGCGACGGGCAATTCATATTTACATTCTTGGAATGCCTTTGAATTTATAACTGACCTCATTGACACTATCTGAGGGTTCTTATTTGGCACTTCTATACCAACAGTACCCTTTCCTGGTATTGGTGCAATGATTCGAATACCTGCAGCAGCAAGGCTTAAAGCTATATCATCTTCCAGACTCTTGATTTTTGATATTCTGACACCTGGAGCTGGAACTATTTCATACAAAGTAATTGTTGGTCCAATGGTAGCACTTATTGACGTTATTTCTATTCCATAATTTGATAATACCTGAGTGATTCGATTCTTATTTGTTCTCAGTTCATCCTCGTCAAGTTGAGCAACATCAGCATCATATCCTTTCAATAAATCAATGCCTGGAAATTGATAATCTGGCAAATCTAAGGTTGGATCATACGGCCCCAATTCTGCCAATGCATCATAATGTTCATCACCCTCCTCTGTCGCTTCTGCGTTTATCTGCAATGGCAGATCGTCATCAGGAACTTCTTGAGGAACGTCATCATCAGCATCAACCTCTTCTGTTTTCGCAATGGTAACCTTGAAATCATCGTCCAGTCTCGTCTCTTCCGTCTTTTCTAATTCTTCCGTTGGGTCAGCTGGTTGAGACACCTCCTCTACTGATGTTTTTTCCTCAATTGGGACCTCCGTTGACGGTGATTCATCTTTATCTGCCACAGCCTCTTCCTTTTCAGAATCGACATCAGGTACGGACTCATTTTCGTTGTTTCCTTCATTAAAATGGACTCCTACCTTACCTAATATATCATCAAAATGAGTCTTTTCGGCCACCACCTTCGAATTCTTTTTCAACAAGGGTAAAGTTGACTCATAAGTGTAGATACAAAACAAAAGAAGTATAAACACAGTAAAAAAGAAAGTTCCCAAAAAACCTATTTGAGATTCCATCCAGGTAACTTCAGATTTTCCACAAGCGCCGCCGAAATTAAAAAAACTGTTCTCTACACCAAGAAAACTCAAAAAAAAGGACCCCCACAACAAGAAAAAAACAGAAATACGGAACTCCCTTAATAAATTCGTTTTGATACAGTGCATCATATTTGCACTCAACAATATCAAAAATCCGACTGGCAAAAAGCAAGAAACACCAAAAGTATGCGCCAAAAAAAAGTTGGAAATACAAGCACCTCTATACCCCATCCAATTTTGGACTTGAGCTTTCACATCTTCAGATGTCTTCAAATCAAGATGTTCAACCAAACTCTGGTCCGACCCTCCTGTAAAAAAGAAAGAAAGAAATGCAATTATAAAATATATACACACAAGAAACAGCAATAGACCTGCTATCATGTGAAATCGTTCATCATGCAGAAAAGAATAGGACACAGCACTTGATGTTCCACCTTTCTGATTCTTATTTTCTTCTTCCTTTTTTCCCATAGAGTATGATTTCTATAATATTTACAAAGATACAAAAATTAAGCCATCTATTCTTGTTATTTCCTGCTATTCTCCGTCTTCATTTTTATCCTTACCCGGATGCGCTAATTTGTAATGAACCATAGCTTGAACATTGTTTCCGACTGCCATATATGCTATATAAAGCTGTTCATGAGTCATCTTGTGCTTGGCATTAATACTCACAGCCTTTTCCAAATCAGAAATTGCTCCTTCGTAATTTTTCAATTTAATTCTATTTTTACCTCTATTGTATCTGGCTTTAAACATCAGTGGGCTAAGTTCTATAGCTTTGTCAAAACATATTTCAGCCTTATCATAATCCAAATTATCATAGAGGGTGATTCCCTTCCTAATCCAAGCATCCACATAAGTGGGTGCCAATAACAATGCCTTGTCAAAATTAGCAATAGCAGCTTGAGCATCTTTTAATTTCAACATACACTCGTTTCCCATCAACAAAAATTCCTGAGCCAAATCTTTCAAACGTGCGTTACGCTCCGCTTCTTTAGCACGTTGTTCTTTTAGCTTTCTCTCTAAATCGGCAATTATATATAATTTTCTGCAAATCAATCTTTTCACCTCTGGCTTCTCTATGTCATACCTTGAATGCATCGCCAGAATAAGACTATCTAGCATTTCTGTGAAATTTCGTCTGTTGAAAAGCCGAATTGCGTCTCCATATAAAAAATCTGCTTTTGATTGTTTTAGCACTTTGTCAATAAGCAACTGGTTATTGTACTGACGGGAGAAATTCACAATATCCTGATTGACAAAAACTTCCATCTTGGATATTTTTTGCTTTAACATCAAGCCATCTATCGACCGACATCGGCTGAGGGCCACATAAGTTTGCCCCCCTGCAAAAACACCACCCGAAAGATCAACTATCACTTTGTCAAAAGTCAATCCCTGACTCTTATGAACCGTGATAGCCCAAGCTAATCGAATAGGATATTGCTTAAAGGACCCTAAAACCTCTTCAGTTACCCTATTTTTCTCTTCGTCATATTTATATCGGATATTATTCCAGATGTTCATATCCAATTCATACTCTTCTCCTGTAGGCAGACCGACAAAAACAGCACCATCATCACAAATATCGCTGATTATTCCGACTGATCCATTATACCAGCGATGGTCAAAATCATTTTTAATAAAAATAACCTGTGCACCTTTTTTCAATACCAAGGACTTTTGTGTTGGCAATGCTGAATCAGGAAAATCGCCTTCTATTATCCCATCGTATGTATGCAATGGAGTATCCAACTCATCCAAATGTTTTTGATTAATGTAGTCCACACCATCTCTTTTTGTTGCAAGCGTAACAACGAAATTGGATTCTGTAAGAAGTTCATCTGACACATATCGCCTGTTCAGAATTGCCAAATCATCATCTGTTACACTATTGACCCTAATATGGTCCAAAATATTCAAAAACACAGAATCTGTTTGTCTATAGGCTTTAGTAAGTTCTATGGTAACTAGAGAGAAACTGGAAAAAACCCGAGCAGAAAAAAAATAGTTGTTATGATAAAATTTAGATAATATCTGTCGTTGGTCACTGGTAACAACAGGCTCCAATTGGAAGACATCACCCACAAATAACATTTGCTTACCTCCGAAAGGCTGACGCATATTATGGGAAAAGACACGAAGTACTCGATCTATAAAATCAACCATATCAGCCCGCACCATAGAAACCTCGTCTATAATAACCAAATCCGTTTTTTGTATCAGATTTTGCTTTTCTTTAGAATACTTTAAAAAATCAAATATACGAGAACCTCTCAAATCCTCGTCGTCTGGCAATATGGGACGAAATGGCATCTTAAAAAAAGAGTGAATTGTAACCCCTCCTGCATTAACAGCCGCCACCCCAGTAGGCGCCAAAACAACAAATTTCTTTTTAATCGTAGCACATATATATTTCAAAAATGTAGACTTTCCCGTTCCTGCCTTTCCAGTAAGAAAAACAGACTGCTGTGTATATTGAATGAGTTGCAGTGCATTTTGAAATTCAGCATTATCAGTATCTATATTTTTTATATCTTCTTTCCAGCTCATTTCTATTCTTAATATTCTATTTTCGGATTTCTTCTTGTTTCTACAAATATATAAAAGTTTGAGATTTCTAAACGAAAATCAGCGCAGCAAAGATTGGATATAAAAAATCCGGAAGGAGAATCAACTCTTCCGGATTATTTTCCGCAACGAGAATTCAATTCAGGACAACGGATTTCTTAGGATAAAGATGAGCAAAAAGAGACAGTGCTAAAAGTACTTTTTCATTGGGTTCACTCATATCCTGAGCCACTGCTTTGGTCTCGTTTGTCGAAAAATCTGGCGTAAAATTTTTAGTCATTCGCAATTCATTTAATTAATATTTATAATTATAACGTAGTTGAAAAATGAATATTTCGCCAAACCTATATTTAAATACATTTTTAACAGACTCAATCAAGAAATATCATTTTACCATGTGTACATCCATCTGAGGATATGGTATATTGATACCCTCTGCCATAAACCGCTTATAGACCGCCTCGTTAGTTTCAAAGGTAACACTCCAATAATCGCAAACCTCCACCCAGCCAAGTACAATCAAATCAACAGAACTGGCATTCAGTTCTTTGACAGCCACATAAGGGGGAGGGGTCTGCTTCACTTTTGAATTCGACTCCAAAACTTCTCTCACTATTTTTTTTGCTTTATCCACATCGTCACCATACCCGATACCAAATGTCCAATTCACACGGCGCATACCTTCTTTAGTGTAATTTGTCATTACGCTTGTCGACAAGTTTCCATTGGGAACGATAATAACCTTTCCATCATCCGTACGAATCAACGTGTTAAATATCTGTATTTCTTTCACCGTTCCTTCATTACTCAAAGCAGCGACATAGTCTCCCACTTTGAAAGGTCGGAACAACAGTATCATAACACCACCTGCAAAATTTTGCAACGTTCCACTCAAGGCCAAACCCACAGCCACACCAGCAGACGCGAACAATGCCACAAAAGAACTGGTCTGTAATCCCAATATATCAACAATAAATATCAGGAGGATAAATATCATAATCACATTGGCCAAACTACGGAGGAATGAGGCTAACGAGGGGTCCACATTCCTCTTCTCCATCACTTTTGAAAGCACATTTTTCAAACGGCCAATTATCCACTTCCCTATCCAAAACACAATCAAGGCAGCAATAAGCTTACCCCCTAATGATGTTATGGTAGAAACTCCTTTTTCTATCAGCATTGACAATATGGCATGATATTCTCCACTGGTAAAAGTCTCAGGCGAGGTCAACTTCACTATCGTTTTAGCTGTTGAATCTATCGCTGCAGGGGCCGCAGAATCCGCAGAAGTTGCAGCTTGCAACATTGTTAAGATAATATTTAGCATAACTATAAAATTTGACTATTTGAGGACAAAGGTAAACAAATAAGAACAAAGAACAACATGGAAAAGATACTATTAAAAACAAAAAAGGCGGACAAAAGCCCGTCTTTCTCTATATAATTCAGAATGTATATCAAGCACCAAAGTTATCAAATCGTATATCCTCAGATGACACACCAAGATTGGTCAACATATCTACAACACTCTTGGCCATCATTGGAGGACCACAAAGATAGTATTCACAATCTTCTGGCGCATCGTGATCTTTTAAATAATTATCAAAAAGAACCTGATGAACAAATCCAGCCTTATATGATACACCAGCCTCGTCTGCCTTAGGATCAGGACGGTCAAGAGCTAAATGGAATGTAAAATTCGGGAATTCTTTTTCCAAAGAAAGGAAATCCTCCAAGAAGAACACTTCGCTTAATGAACGGGCACCATACCAATATGACATTTTGCGGTCTGTTGTATGTAAAGTTTTTAACATGTGCATAATCTGAGAACGCAAAGGAGCCATACCAGCACCACCACCAACCCATATCATCTCCTTTTTAGAATCAAATACGGGGTGAAAATCTCCATAAGGTCCACTCATGGTAACCTTGTCTCCTGGTTTCAGACTAAATATATAAGATGAAGAAATACCAGGCATAACAGGCTGAAATCCGACTTGAGGCTTAGGCAAGAAAGGAGGAGTTGCTATACGGACATTAAGTATGATCACATCTCCCTCTGCCGGGTAGTTGGCCATGGAATAAGCTCTTATGGTAGGCTCATCATTTTTACACTTCAAACTGAAAATATTAAAATGTTGCCAAGTACCAACATAATCTCCAATATCTTCTTTGCTAAAGTCTTTGTCGTAATCGATGTTATAAGCAGGAATCTTAATCTGGGCATATGAGCCTGGAATAAAATCCATATGAGCACCCGGAGGCAACTGCACTTTAAATTCCTTGATAAAAGAAGCAACATTTCTATTACTCAACACGGTACACTCATACTCCTTAACTCCAAGTACCGATTCAGGAACCTGAATACCCAAATCCCCTTTGACCTTGCACTGACATCCCAAACGCCAATGATTCTTTATCTCCTTGCGAGTAAAGTGGCTCTTTTCTGAATCCAGAATCTCTCCACCACCTTCCACAACCTGACATTTACATTGGCCACATGCACCTTTACCTCCGCATGCCGAAGGTAAAAAGACACCATTTTCAGCCAATGTACCGAGCAAATTGTTTCCTTGCTCCACCTCTATCTTATTTTTCCCATTGATGGTTATTGTTGCTTTTCCACCAGGAACCAAATATTTCTTGGCAACCAATAGAATCACGACCAATAACAGGATTGTAATGAGGAATACTGCAATACTTGCTATAATAAAATTTATATTCATTGTTTTTCCTCCGTTTTTAGATGTTAAGACTTGTAAAGCATTGGAAGGCCAAAGCCATCAACCCCACGGTGATAAAGGTAATACCAAGACCACGCAATGGTTTGGGAACATTTGAATATGCCATTTTTTCACGAACAGCAGCCAAACTAACAATTGCCAAAGTCCAACCGATACCAGAACCGACCGCATAAGCAATAGAATCCCAAACATTGGTGATGGCTTGCGTACTTGCATGATCCATGGTTACACGTTGCTGCATAAACAAAGACGCACCCATAATGGCACAATTCACTGCAATCAAGGGCAAAAAGATACCCAGTGCCGAATACAGGGACGGAGAAAACTTCTCAACAGCCATCTCCACAATTTGCGTGATACCTGCTATCACTGCTATAAACAGGATAAAACTAAGATATGACAAATCTACCCCCTTCACCAAACAGTCCGGTCCCAAAATATCCACCTGCAACAAATAATCAACAGGTAGCGTAACCAGTAACACAAAGGTTACCGCCACACCTAATCCCAAGGCTGTCTTCACATTCTTTGAAACGGCAAGGAAAGAACACATGCCAAGAAAGAATGCGAAAATCATATTATCCGCAAATATGGAGCGGACGAACAAACTTATAATATGTTCCATTTCTTTTCTCTTTTAATACTTATTACTTCTTCTCCTCCTTGTTGATTGAGCGATGAACCCATATGACACAACCAAGCAGAATCAATGCCATTGCCGGCATCACCATCATACCATTGTTCATATAACCCGCATCATACAATCCCTGAGGCAAAATTTGAAAGCCAAGTATTGACCCTGCTCCCAGAATCTCACGGATAGCTCCAACTATAGCCAATATTATAGCATAGCCAAAACCATTGCCCAAGCCATCAAGGAAACTTGCCCATGGCGTATGATTCATGGCAAAAGCCTCCAATCGGCCCATCAAGATACAATTGGTTATGATCAATCCCACATACACTGACAATTGGACGCTAACATCATATAAATAAGCTTTTAAGAACATACTGACTATGGTCACCAAGGCAGCAACCACGACCAATTGAACAATGATACGGACACGATTGGGTATCGTGTTACGAATGAGAGATATTACCAAATTACTAAATGCCGTAATGATAGCTACGGAAATGCCCATAACCAAAGCAGGCTTTAATTGTGAGGTAACAGCCAGAGAGGAACATATACCTAATACCTGGACGGCTATTGGGTTATCCAGGTTCAAAGGCTTGGTAAAGGCCTCCTTATTCTCTTTTGAAAATAGTGTGCTCATATTCTAATCTCCTTTGTTACTTTGTGTTTAAAAATGCTTTATATCTCTTCAGACAATCCTGCAACATATTGTTGACACCGACACTTGTTTTTGTGGCACCAGAAATACCATCACACTGAGTACTGGCATCCTTCACGGTTCCGTTCTTCACCACACCAACAAATTTACCGTCAGATGTCCTCAATTGCTTGCCATTAAATTCAAGCTGGAATTTGTCTTCAACAATAAGTGCGCCAAGGCCTGCAGTCTCACTTTCATGATTGAAATAGGCTCCATATACGGTTTGTTTATCCTCATTGATAGCTATATAGCCCCAAATCGGTCCCCATAGACCTTTTCCTGATAAAGGAACAACATATTTGGTGGCACCATCTACCTTGCAAATATAAACAGGCAAATTTGTGGTATCACTCCTATCAACCATAAAACCATCCTTATCTTTGCTTGAACCATCTTTTATCACTTTCCCATTTACATCTATAACCTCATCTTTAACAATGACCGCTGCATATTTGTCGGCAATTTGGTCATTTTCGAGGCCTCTGATATTTAATGCCGCTAGTATTTGATGTTTCTTGTCCATTTCCACATTGGCATCGCTTTTAGGCTTAAGCACCGCATACACGAAGGCCAACAAGAAAGCAACAACAACAACAAGAACAGCAGAATACACAAGTATATAGCCGTTCCCGTTTGTATTTAATCCTTTTTTGTTTTCCATGTTCTTGCTTATTTAGTAGTTTTTGCGCGACTCATTCGCTGCTTGATGTTTTTATCAACCACAAAGAAATCGATTAATGGCGCAAACATATTCATAACCAGAATAGCCAGCATCATACCTTCTGCATATCCACCCAACACTCGTACAGTAATGGCGATAACTCCTATCAAAAATCCATAAATGTACTTTCCTGTCTCAGTGCGGGCCGATGTAACAGGATCTGTAGCCATGAACACAGCACCAAAACAGAAGCCACCCAAACAAAGATGTTCGTACCATGGAATTTGAGCAGCTGCATTTGTATCTGGACAAACATTGTTGTAAAGGAATGCAACCAAAGCCCCTCCAATAAATACAGACAGCATCGTCTTCCAGCTAGCCACATTGGTTGCTATCAGAAAGATAGCCCCTATTGCAATGGCTATCACGCTGGTTTCCCCTATACATCCAGGAATAAGACCAGTCACCGCATCTATCAGATTCGTTTTGGCAGGTTCTGCCAATGGAGTTGCACAAGATATACCATCCGTACCAAGAATTGTATTGGATACCCACACCTTGTCACCTGTCATCGCTTGCGGATAAGAGAAAAACAAAAATGCACGGGTAATCAATGCCACATTAAATATATTATAACCGGTTCCTCCAAATACCTCTTTTGCAAAAATGACAGAGAAGGCAGTCGCCAAAGCCAAAATCCAGAGCGGTGTAGTAACAGGTATAATCATTGGTATAATCATACCTGTAACCAAAAATCCCTCTTGGATTTCCTCATGTTTCCATTGGGCAACTGTAAACTCAATGCCAAGACCAACGACATAAGAAACAACAATCTTGGGCAATACAGCTCCTAATCCATATAAGAACATCCCAGCAAAACCGACAGTCTCATTGATATGCTGATAATGCTGATACCCTACGTTATACATACCAAACAACAGAGCTGGCATCAACGCAATAATCACGAACGTCATCAAACGTTTAGAATCGATGCAGTCGTGTATATGAGTACCCCTCTTCGCTTGGATTGGATCGACAAACAGAAATGACTCGAAGCCCTCATAAAGGGAACGGAACATGTGCAGTTTGCCACCCTCGCTAAACGTGGGTCTCATCTTGTCGAATAAATTCCTTAACGCTTTCAATGTATTATTTTTTTATTATTTACTACTATTGTTAGGCATCCTCGCGGCGCAAATAATCAAGACCATTACGCACAATCTGCTGCAACTTGAGTTTTGAAGTATCTACAAATTCACACAGCGCAAAATCTTCGGGAGCCACCTCATATATACCCAATTGTATCATTTTGTCGATATCTTGAGCTATAATCGCTTTTATCAGATATTCTGGATAAATATCCATAGGGAACACCTTGTCATATTCATTGGAAACAATGATAGCCCGTTCGCCTCCATTGACATTGGTATCCAAATCATATTCTTTTTTCTGGCCAAACAACCAGGAAAAATAGGTATGACTAAGACTAAATTTGTTCAAACGAGGCATTATCCACCCCAAAACCTCAGGTTCCGTAGCTTCTGGCAAAATGGAAATCTGCTGATCAAATGCTCCTAAAAACCCATCAGCTGGAATTTGCAAGCCTGTCAATGGATTTCCACTGATATATCGGGCTGTGCCATCTTCGCTCACATTGTCTTTAACTATCGTTGAGATATTTGCGCCATATATTGTATGGTAATAAGCAGGATTCTTAACCATACTGCCAGCCAATACAATATTGCGAGAGAAGTCAAGTATTCCCGTATTGAAAGCCCGCCCTATCATTATGACATCTTGGGGCTTAACAACCCATACCGATTCACCTTTATTTACAGGAGATATATGATTGATTTGTACGCCCACATTTCCGGCAGGATGAGGACCATCAAATTCATGTAATTCAATTCCATTCAAATTTTTGAATGGAGAAGAATCTTTCTGAATATTCACACTGACATGAACAGGAGCTCCCGCTAATTTTTTAAGAGCATCTATGCCTGTCTGCAAATCATTTCCTTGTCCTTCAAATATGAAATCATAATCTGGAGCCAAGGGGGCAGAATCAAAAGCAGACATGAAAACAGCCTTGGGCTGATCGGACACACTTGCAATAATGTCAAATGGACGCTTACGAATAAACGACCACAATCCTGCATTTAAAAAATTCTTCTTCAAATCTTCCGCAGAAAGAGAATTTGGATTTGCCTTAATAAAAGGTTCGCTCTCAAATTTCCCGTCTGATTTAATCTGAATATCAAGAATTTTTCTCCGCTCACCGCGATTTACGGCAACAACCTCACCGCTGACGGGCGAAACCACTTTCACCTCAGGGGTCTCCTTATCGTGGAACAATTCTGTTCCAACTTTTACCAGGGCACCAGCTTTGACGGCCAGCCGAGGAGTAATTCCCTGAAAATCGTCAGGTCTGACAGCAAACATATCAGGTATCTGAGCTTCTGCATATTTAGCATCCGCTTTTCCCTTCAATTTGATGTCTAAGCCTCGTTTGATTTTAATTACTTCAGCCATACATTTTTGAATAATATAGAATATTTGCAAAAATATATAAAAATTGCTCTAAAACATAGCATATTTTCATAAAAATATTCATCATCATTCTCGATGTGATTTGTTAAATTACGTTTTAGATATCAAATTGCTCTTTTTTTGCCTGTTTTTTATTCAAAAATAAAAAGTTGTCATATTTTTCAATCCAAATTCTTATCAAGATGAAACAAAAAAATAAATAATGCGCATTTATTCCATAGGATTATATTCTCCTTTCATGCCCCATTAGATTATATAACAGACAAAAAAAAGGATCGCATAAAAATGCAATCCTTTTATAAATATTTAAAGTACAATTTTCATTCTTCCAGATGAAGTTCGCCATCGTCTGTTGGAACATCACTGCCATCATCATCCTGCTTTGGTGCAGCATAAAAATAACGACGGCAATTATAGTTCCGCATTATACGTTGCTTTGGCTTGGGAAACATTCCTGTATATCTTGAATAATTAGGATCTGCAAGCAAAGAACGAACAAAATAACCAAACACAGGCAAGGCTGTACGGCTACCCTGTCCTAAATTGCCAGTTCGGAAATGTATAGAACGGAATTCACCTCCGACCCATGCCCCAGCGACCAAATGTGGAGTAACTCCGACAAACCACGCATCAGAATGATTAGAAGATGTTCCCGTCTTTCCTCCAAATTCATTTCCTTTCAGCACAGGATGAATATACTCCCACAATGCAGCAGTCGTTCCTTCTGGTTCTGTTAGTCCTCCTTTCAGCATATCTTGCATCAGATATGCGACCTCATAATCCAATACTTTTTTCTGCTCCGTCTTAGCCGTATATATAACCTTTCCATTCTTATCTTCAATCTTAGTTATAAGAATCGGAGCATGATAATACCCGTCATTAATGACTGTACAATATGAATTTACCAAATCGAGCAACGAAACGTCACAAGCTCCTAATGCAACAGCAGGAACCGTATCATTCAAAAAAGAATGAATGCCCATAGAATGAGCCACCTTATTGATATTAGGAATTCCGACTTCTTTTGCAACTTGAACGGCAATACTGTTGATTGAACGTGCAAAGGCAGCCTTGATTGAATAATTACGCCCTGTGAAATTGCCATCTGCATTATGAGGTGACCATATAACTCGCTTTCCTTTATCCCAAACCTCCCAAGGTGTAGCTTTATCCTGATATTCATCACAAGGACTCATTCCTTGATTAAACGCTGCCGTATAATCAAACAATTTAAAGGTAGAGCCAGGTTGACGATAGGCTGTAACTTTATCATATTTCCAGGAAGGGAAATCCAAATCACCAACCCATGCTTTTACATATCCAGTATTGGGTTCCATTGCGACAAAGCTACAATGCAAATATTTTAACATATAGCGAATAGAATCCATTGAACTAAAGGTTGTATCCTTTCTACCAGGTTTTGTACTAATGAATTTCTTTTGCACGCCATCTTCATAATAAAGAAATGTATCACGGCCCCCCGCATGATAGTCATACACTTTCATCCGATGTGGAACTCTCATAGCCGCAAATACCCGTGTCGTATCATTTCCATACTTTTTACGAAGATGGTCATAACATTCACTATGCGCAGCAACATTTTCAACAAATCCTGGTATTTCGTGATGATTTTCATCTTGCCATGGATTAGTACGCCCCCAATGACCGTTGAAACGGCGTTGAACTTCTCTCATCTGCTTCCATACAGCATGCTCTGCATACGTTTGCATAGTGGAATCTACAGTCGTATAGATCTTGAGTCCACTGGTATATACATTAATATTTGGATGGTCTTTACGGAATTGGGCAAGATTTGGCGAAGTTCGCATATAGTCAACCACTTCTTCCCTAAAATAGAGTCCCCATCCATCATAATTTTTTTCCACACTAAAATCCAATTGGATTGGCTCCTTGCACATCTGTTCATATTGCACCTCCGTAATATGATGGAACTCACGCAGATTGGCAAACACCGTATTCCGTCTTTTCAATGCTGCCTGTGGATTTATTCTTGGATTATAACCACTTGTCGCCTTCAGCAACCCAACTAATACAGCAGACTGTTCATAAGTCAAATCCTTAGGCAATACGCCAAAATAAGTTTTAGCAGCTGTACGAATACCATAAGAATTGCAACCGAAATCAACCGTATTCAAATACATAGTCAATATCTGTTGCTTATTATACTTGAATTCCAATTTATAGGCCGTAATCCATTCTTTCAATTTCATCACAACCATTTTAACTCCAGGAATGTGTCCACACAATCCCTTGTTCAACTTGTCAGCCCTCATTTTAAAGAGGTTTTTAGCCAACTGTTGTGTTATGGTGCTTGCTCCGCGCGCCTTGCCATGCATCATATCTTTAGCAGCAGAAAAAAGGCCTCGCCAATCCACACCATGATGTTGATAAAATCGAGAATCCTCCGTACAGATTAATGTTTCTATCATTTTGGGAGAGATCTCATTATAATTGACAGGAGACCGATTCTCACTAAAATATTTACCCATCAATTTGCCATCAGCACTATATATGACGGAAGCCTCACTCTGTGATGTTTCCTCAATTTGTTCCGCCGAAGGAGATTCACCAAAGAGATTCAGGAAATTGATATCTATAGCCCCAAGCAAAAGAAAAAAGAATAATACAGATGACAAGGAGAAAAGAACAAACTTGAGATACCAAGGACGTCCCTTATACAAGCCAAAATAAGCATGAGGAATGGCAATTAATACATGCCACAACCATTTAACGAATTTGATTATTTTATTCAAAACCTTAAATATTTGAAATATTTTTATTTTTCAAGACAACATTCAACTATTACATTGAACGTTTATCTACATTTCCCTCTATATAATTGATAAATGTATCATTAACAACACGGTTTCCACCAGGAGTAGGATAATCTCCAGAAAAATACCAATCTCCTGTATGTTCAGGTATAGCCTTATGTAAATTATCCAGACTTTGATATACAATTTCCAAAGGCATTGTCATACCTTCTGGAGTAACTTGTAATGCTATCTCTTTTGAAATTTCCTCATCCGTAAACGGTGCATAAATTTCTTTTACGTAATTTACAATTTCCTCTTTCGGCTTGTTTTGTTGTGCTTTGCACTTGGCATAAACCTCATTAATTATACTTTGACGTCCTGTTTTATTAAGTAAACTGATAGTCGCCTTGAAAGCAATGAATTCACTCAGACGTGACATGTCAATACCATAGCAATCGGGATAACGAATTTGGGGACAAGACGAGCATACAATGATTTTCTTGGGGTCTAAGCGTGTCAATATTTTAATAATGCTCTGCCGCAAAGTAGTTCCTCGTACAATGGAATCATCTATTACAATTAAATTATCCACTTTAGGACGCACTGTGCCATAAGTAATATCATATACATGGGCTGCCAAATCATTCCTATTCTTATCTTGAGCGATAAAAGTTCGCATCTTGATATCTTTGATGACAATCTTTTCTTGACGGGGACGTGCACTTAGAATTTCCTCTATTTCTGCATCAGTAAATTTTTTGCCAGAACGCAATTGACGCTTTTTTTCTTCTATCATTTCATCTTCAATACCTTCCATCATTCCATAAAATGCAGTTTCCGCCGTATTGGGTATGAATGAAAATACTGAATGAGTTAAATCATTATCAACAGCTTTTAGTATTTGAGGTGTCAGTAATGTGCCAAGACTTTTTCTCTCCTTGTAAATATCCCTGTCACTACCCCTGGAAAAATAAATACGTTCAAAAGAACACTTGCGAATATTTTCTTTTTTACGAATGTTCTCAATGCTGTATGAACCATCTTTCTTTACTATCAAAGCTGTACCGGGTTCCAATTCTTTCACATCATCAATATTCAGATCCATTACAGTCTGAATAACAGGACGTTCTGATGCTGCCACTATTATCTCATCATCAACATAATAAAAAGCAGGACGAATGCCATTCGGATCGCGAAACACAAAAGAGTCACCATGTCCGAGCATTCCGCAAATAGCATATCCACCATCCCAATCCTTTTCTGCACGACGAATAACTTCAGCAACATTCAAATTTTTTTCTATCGCTGCATTTACGTCTCTATAATCCATACCCTCGGATATGAATTTATCATATTTCCGCTGTACTTCAAGATCCAGCTGATGTCCTAAATTTTCCAGCATAATTATGGTATCACCCATATCTCTCGGATGCTGTCCGATACTGGTAAGATTGGAAAAAATCTCATCAACATTCGTCAGATTGAAATTTCCGGCCAATACCATTGTCCTATCCTTCCAGTTACTGCGCCGTAAAAATGGGTGTACATAAGAAATGCCGGAACGGCCAGTCGTACTATATCGTAAGTGGCCCAAATATATCTCGCCCGCAAAAGGAAGTTTCTCCGCAGCATAAAAAGGATCATTCCAAGCCTCGGGAGACAAATGCTCATAATTTTTATACACATTTGCAAAAATCGTATTGATGCCACTGGCTCCTTCGGCCCTTTCCCTAAAAATGTACTCCTCGCCTGGCTGCGAATGTAACTTCACACAAGCAAGTCCTGCACCCTCCTGACCTCGGTTATGCTGCTTCTCCATCAGGAGATACAGTTTCTCTAAACCATACTTCCACGTGCCATATTGGCGGTAATAATATTCCAATGGTTTCCTTAGTCTAATAAAAGCGATGCCACACATGATTTTTGTTATTTATTTATGTTGCCTATGTTGTTTCGTTACTTTTTCTATTTAGGAACGCTATCCCTTATGCCATTTAAATAGACGATCCATAGCCTCTTGCGTTTTTTCTCTGGATGCGAAACTGGTAAAACGGACCGAGCCCTCTCCTCCAGGACAAAAGCCAACACCTGGGGAACATATAATATTTGTCTCGTACAATAAACGTTCAAAAAAATTCCAAGAACCCGTATTATTGGGTACTCGCACCCATATATAAGGAGAATTTATGCCACCTTGAACCTTGTATCCCAATTGGGATAAAGACTCTCGTATCAATTTGGCATTTCCCATATAATAATTTACCATTTGTGTTCTTTCTTCAACACCTTGTTCAGAATACAGAGTATCGGCTGATTTTAATGTCAAATATGGAATACCACTAAATTGAGAAATATGGCGACGTTGCCAAATATTATTCAAAGAAATTCCATCTCCATTCAAAGAATAAGCAAGAACCTCCTTAGGTATAACTAAAAAAGCGAAATTGGTACCTGTAAATCCAGTGGTCTTTGAAAAACTCCGGACCTCGATAGCTACCTTTTTCGCTCCTTTTATTTCGTATATTGAATGAGGAACCTTTTCTTCTGTTATATAATGCGCATGTGACGCATCATATATTAACAAAGACTGATTCGCCACAGCATATTTCACCCATTTTTTCAGTTGGTCTGTTGTCAATGTTGTTCCCGTTGGGTTGTGTGGCAAATTTAAATATATGACATCTGCATGTTCTTTGGGTATTTCCGGCAAAAAGTTATTGTTCCAATCACAAGGTATATAAACAAGATTGCTCCACCTACCATCTCCATTTCTGACTCCTGCCCTTCCCGCCATAACAGCCGAATATATATATGCAGGATAAGAAGGATCTAGCAACGCCAAGACATTATCGTTACTAACGACATCACATATTTCAGATTCTATACTCATGGCATTGTTGCTCAAGAATATTTCTTCTGGAGCCAGCCGGACACCTCTGGATTCGTAATCAACTTTCAGTATCCGCGAAATAATAGATTTTCCCAATTCTGACGTTTCTGTCTGCTGAGGGTCTCCCTGAGTAGACATTTTATCAATTGACTGGTGCAAAGTATCAGCAACTGTATTTTTAAGAATATTTTTAGAATCACCGAAATCGAGATGAATCATGTCCGACTTCGGGCGCATAGTCTTAAACACGTTTATTTTACGTGCTATCTCCTTGAATAAATAATTTTCAGGGAGTTTAAGATAATTCTCATTTACAAGTGCCATATACGTCTTTTATATCAATGATAGGTTTCGTAACTTCGGTCTACCACTGATTTTCAAGTGCAAAAATAATTCATTTTTATGACTTACAAGTATGTATTTCATAGAAACTAACGATAAAACGGAAAGAAAATGTCATTTATTTCAAGATTGCGACCTTTCCAATATTCACAAAAAACAAATTATGTCTAACAACATACCATAGAATTTTACTTTTTGACATTCATTCTTTATATTTGATATATGATTAAGGGGGGCAGAATTGACTTATAGTCAAAAACACCCTTTGAATTAGCTAACTTTCATCTCTATAATTCTGTTTTTATAAACAAACATAATTAAAAACCGTGATGGTGTGTGAACATCGTCACGGTTTGTTTTTTTGTCTCTTGCAACAAGAACATAAGAAAATATTTGTATATTTGTAAATGTTATAACTTGAAACAACAAACAGATGTCTGATACAGGAACAAATTTCATAGACTACGTAAAAATACACTGTAGGTCTGGCCATGGAGGTGGCGGATCCACCCATATGCATAGAGCAAAATATCTTCCTAAGGGTGGTCCTGATGGCGGCGATGGTGGACGTGGCGGACATATCATACTACATGCAAACAAGAATTATTGGACTCTCATTCATTTAAAATATGAACGTCACATATTTGCAGGAGACGGAGGACACGGAGGAGAAAGCCGCAGTTTTGGAAAAGATGGAGATGATAAAATAATAGAGGTGCCATGCGGAACCGTAGCTTATGATGGAGATACTGGCGAATTCCTTTGTGAAGCAACAGAAGACGGCCAAACAATAGTACTGCTAAAAGGAGGACGAGGAGGACTGGGCAATTGGAATTTCAGAACAGCAACAATGCAAGCGCCACACTTTGCACAACCAGGAGAGCCCGCAATAGAAAAGAACATTGTATTAGAATTAAAAGTACTAGCTGATATAGGGCTGGTAGGGTTCCCTAATGCAGGAAAATCGACTTTGTTATCAGCAATATCTGCAGCCCATCCCAAGATTGCGAATTATCCTTTTACTACATTGGTCCCCAATTTGGGTATTGTACCCTATCGTGACAACAAATCATTTGCCATGGCTGATATTCCTGGCATCATAGAAGGAGCGGCAGAAGGGAAAGGCTTAGGCTTGCGTTTTCTTCGACACATTGAAAGAAACGCCATTTTGCTATTTTTAATTCCTGCAGATTCGGATGACATAATTAAGGAATATGGCATTCTTCTGAATGAACTAGAGAAATACAATCCCGAATTATTGCAAAAGCAAAGGGTGTTGGGCATATCTAAGGCTGACATGCTTGATGATGAATTAATGAGCGAAATGGAGAAATCATTGCCAAAAGATACTCCTCACTTGTTTTTTTCATCAGTCTCTGGTTTCAATATTGCGGAATTAAAAGATATCCTTTGGACTGAACTTAGCAAAGACCAAAATAGACATATTACAATCACCCATCACGATATTGATACCAAACAATTGTCAGAAGACTTCGAAGAAATTGAAATTGACGAAAATGACGTTGAATCTGATGACGAAGAAACTGTAAACAAAGGTAAGGCAAAAAAATAGATTACATATTTATATTATAAAACAAGGAGCCGCA